>Ga0209358_10000085_pt1 | contig 83656 bp, 84 predicted proteins | sample LauGreFa1BDMLBSN_2_FD_187574 | JGI IMG/M metagenome (GOLD analysis project Ga0209358, IMG submission 187574) | Freshwater lake microbial communities from Lake Michigan, USA - Fa13.BD.MLB.SN (SPAdes) (version 2) | ecosystem: Environmental > Aquatic > Freshwater > Lake | place: Lake Michigan, USA... | reverse complement strand
TGAACCAGTGAGTCTTAGAATCTCAAGGTCGGTTGCCCAATCCAGGGGAAGTTCTTTCATGAAAGAAACTCCTTGTTCACTCTAAATTACGAGGAAACTTTCTAATTGTGGGCGGTGAGGGTTTCGAACCCCCGACATCCTCGGTGTAAGCGAGGCGCTCTACCGCTGAGCTAACCACCCAATAGGCGCAAGTCTAACCCATAAAAACAAGTTAGAAATGCGACTAAAACTAAAGGCTTGCTAGGGCTGCCTTGTACGCGGCAACATCGCGAGCTTCGCCCGGTCCATTAAGAACGCTCCACGCGATCTTTCCGGCCTTATCGATAATGAAGGTGCCGCGTGATGCCATACCGCGCTCGGCTAGGAATACGCCATATGCCTTTGCCACTTCACCATGTGGCCAAAAATCAGCGAGTAGTGAGAACTTGTAACCTTCGTGCTCGGCAAATGCTTTCAAGCTATACATTGGATCACATGAAATAGCGAGAAGTTCTACATCATCATTTTGAAATGCCGCAAGGTCATCACGTAGTGAGCAAAGTTCACCAGTGCAGATTCCCGAGAACGCAAAGGGATAGAAAATTACGACAACGTTCTTTTTGCCGCGAAATGATGCAAGCGAAATTTTCTCACCGTGTTGATTGGTAAGTTCAAATTCTGGTGCCATAGTTCCCACTGCAGGTGCCGACATTTTCGCTCTCGCTCTCTCTCGTTTAAATGATTACTCTCAAAAACCTCACGCAATTATGGTGGTATTTAGCGCCGTCCGCCTTTTGGAGCGGTTAACTTCGTCGCACTCCATTCCGCGCCAGCAGCAAAGGTCGAGGTCTGAGCCAAGCCAGCAGTCTGTGCGCTCTCTTGAATATCGCTCGGTTCAACATGACCTGCTCGCCCTACCTTCGGCGTAAATAACCAAATCACTCCATGAGCATCAAGGAATGTCAGCGAATCAACCATCGCATCAACGAGATCACCATCATCTTCGCGCCACCACAAGAGGACCACATCGACCACTTCTTGCGCGCCTTCGCCGACTGGCTCACTGCCTGCGGCGGTGAAAATTTCCTTACGTAGAGCGTCATCAGCATCATCGCGCCGACCGCTCTCCAAAATCAAATCTCCCGGCTTTATTCCTAACCGGGCAGCCATTCCTATGCTGCTCACTCACATCCCATCCAAAAGTCTGCACGGCGCCCTATGCGCCCCCTACAAGGCTTAATCCCACTACCAAAGCCACCCACTTGGCAAGAGGAAGGCCGATATGAACCCTCGATTATGCCGACAAGGGGTCAAGGGGGGAAGATAAGGCGCTGAAGGGAACGCTCATTTTCCGGCCTAGGCAAGGAGTGATATGTCTCGGGAACTCCCCAAAGACACTGATATCCAGTTGATTGATCAACTGGTTGATAGCGACCCCGAAGAGACTAATGAATGGCACCAATCACTCGATGCCGCACTTAAAAGCGATGGTCCAGAGCGAGTTCGCTACCTCTTATTAAGCATGTTGCAACGCGCCCGTGAAAATGGCGTTGGAGTTGCCTCACTTCGTACCACTGATTACATCAACACCATCCCACCAGATCGCGAACCACAGTTTCCTGGTGATGAATTTTTAGAACGGCGAATTCGGGCCTACATCAGATGGAATGCAGCTATCACTGTCCATCGCGCGCAACGACCAGGAGTAGGCGTTGGTGGACATATCTCAACGTATGCCTCTTCTGCTTCGCTCTATGAAGTCGGCTTCAATCATTTCTTCCGCGGACAAGAACATCCAGGTGGCGGCGATCAAATTTTCTTCCAAGGACATGCAAGCCCTGGCGTCTATGGTCGCGCATTCGTTGAAGGACGATTAACAGAACAACAGATGGATGGTTTCCGACAGGAACTCTCACACGCAGGTGGTGGACTCTCCTCTTATCCGCACCCACGTTTAATGCCGGAGTTCTGGCAATTCCCAACAGTCTCCATGGGACTTGGTCCACTTAATGCGATTTACCAAGCGCGCTTTAATCGTTACTTACATAACCGTGGAATCAAAGATACAAGTGATCAACGTGTATGGGCATTTCTTGGTGATGGTGAAATTGACGAACCAGAGAGCATAAGCGCAATCTCACTTGCAGCTCGTGAACGTTTAGATAATTTAACGTTCGTCGTTAACTGTAACTTGCAGAGACTTGATGGCCCAGTCCGCGGCAACGGAAAAATTATTCAAGAGCTGGAATCACTCTTTGGTGGCGCTGGATGGAATGTCATCAAAGTTGTTTGGGGTCGTGAATGGGATGAGTTGCTCGCACAAGATCGCGAGGGTGCGCTCGTCAACATCATGAACACCACTCTTGATGGTGATTTCCAAACCTATAAAGCAGAAGATGGTGGATTTATTCGAGAGCACTTCTTCGGAAAAGATCCACGTACTGCTGCGATGGTCGCGAACTGGAGCGACGACAAGATTTGGAATCTCAAACGCGGCGGTCATGATTATCAGAAGCTTTACGCTGCTTACAACGCAGCAGTGACACACACTGGGCAGCCAACTGTTATCTTGGCAAAAACAATCAAAGGCTGGACGCTTGGCTCTCACTTCGAAGGTCGAAATGCCACCCACCAAATGAAGAAGATGACCGCAGAGGATCTCAAAGAGTTCCGCGATCGCCTCCAACTCCCAGTTAAAGATGAAGAGCTTGATCCATATCTTCCGCCATACCTCTCGTTCCCTAAGGGCTCTAAAGAGCTTGAGTACCTCATGGAGCGCAGACAAGCGCTCGGTGGATTCCTACCCACCCGACGCGCTAAATCACGACCACTTGGTGCACCTGCAGAGAGCGCATTCGAATCGGCAAAGCGCGGCTCTGGCCATCAAGCCGTTGCAACGACAATGGCGTTTGTTCGCTTACTGAAGGACCTCGCAAAGGATCCAGAGATTGGTTCTCGAATTGTTCCAATCATTCCTGACGAAGCGCGCACCTTCGGAATGGATTCACTCTTTCCAACTATGAAAATTTATTCACCACATGGCCAGAAATACACTGCTGTGGATCGCGAACTTATGCTCTCGTATAAAGAATCAACTGCGGGCGTTATTCTCCATGAAGGAATTAACGAAGCAGGTTCAGTTGCCTCTTTCACCGCCGTAGGAAGTTCCTACTCCACCCATAACGAACCAATGATTCCGATCTACATCTTCTATTCGATGTTCGGCTTCCAACGAACTGGTGACTCGTTTTGGGCAGCTGCAGATCAACTCGTCCGCGGCTTTGTCTTAGGTGCAACTGCGGGTCGCACCACGCTCAATGGCGAAGGTCTGCAACATGAAGATGGACATTCACATCTTCTCGCTTCCACTAATCCAGCAGTCGTTGCATATGACCCAGCATTCGCATACGAAGTTGGTCATATCGTTAAAGATGGCATTAAGCGAATGTATGGCGAAGATAGCGAGAACATCTATTACTACCTCACTGTCTACAACGAACCATATGTACAACCAGCTGAGCCTGAGAAATTAGATATCGATGGTCTACTTAAAGGTATTTACCACCTGCAAGCTGCACCTGCTGGTGGCGCACATACTGCGCAAATTCTTGCCTCCGGCGTAGCGGTGAACTGGGCGCTCAAGGCGCAAGAGTTACTAAAGAACGATTGGAATGTGAGCGCCGACATTTGGTCGGTCACCTCATGGAATGAACTTCGCCGCAATGGCCTCGAGATCGATCGCCACAACATGATGCATCCAGACGCACCACAGCGCGCCTACGTCGCCACAAAACTTGAGGGAACAACTGGCCCGATTGTTGCAGTGAGTGATTTCATGCGCAGCGTCCAAGATCAAATCGCACCCTGGTTAGGCGAGCGATTTAGCTCCCTTGGTACCGATGGATTCGGCCTTTCAGATACCCGCGGTGCGCTCCGACGCCACTTCCGCGTCGATGCTGAGTCGATTGTCGTGGCAACGCTCTCGCGCCTTGCTCTCGAAGGAAAAATTCCAACATCTACTGTGCAATCAGCAATTGAAAAGTATGCGCTCCACGATGTCTCCGCAGCTGATCCAGGAAATACTGAGGGCTCAGGTTAATTAATCTGGTTATTTAACGCTTGCCCGCCGGAAGAAATATCCGACAAACATCAGCATGACGCAGGGAATCAGCATCGCAATCGGTAAGCCGAAGATTCCAGCTGCGATAGCCACGATGTTCTTCACGACGAAGACTGCTAGGTTCTGAAAGGCTGCCAATTGCGAGATTACTGCGCTTGTACCTAAATCAGAACGCTCAATACCGCGCAGGTTAAAGACCGCCCACATAAAGGAGAGGCCATAGCCGCCGCCGATAAAACCTATTCCACAAGCAACCAGACCTAAAATTGGTGAAGAATTGGCAATTATTTTTCCGGCAATAATTCCAAAGGCCATCGAGAGCCCGCCAGCGATACCAAAGACTGTCACTAGTTTCTCGAGGTTATATTTCTTTTCGAGTTTACTAAAGTTAAATCGACCAACAATCATCGCTGAAATAAAGACGAAGTACGGCACAACGCTTAGGGATGGATCGAGACCTAATTCTTCGCGACCATAAATAGATGACCAGTCGGCGGTAATAAATTCAAGAATACTTCCAAAGAGCAGACCAAAGGCGACAATCCAATCAACCTTGAGCGTGGTGAAGAACCTTGCTAATACAAAAGCATCTTTCTTTGCAGCTTGCGGATTCTTGCCAAGGAAGAGCGGAGACAACTTACGAATAATAATTAGCGTAACCCCTGTCACACAAAGGCTGAGCGCGGTGACATGCACTTCAATGGAGAGAAGTTTCGCCACAATAATCGAGATTACTGCGGTTAAAAGCGCGCCAATCGACCAAACGCCTGACATGCGTGAGGCAAAACCATTTTGAAGTCGCTCCTGCATCCACATCGTCTGCGTAGTGATTGATACATGGAATCCCGAAATAGCGGCAGCGATGAAAATATTGACAAACATGAAGAGCACTGGACTGGTAACCCACGTAGCGGCAGCAATTAATAAGAATGTTGCGATTGAGCTGATAGTTAATACCCGCCGTACGCCATGGACATGGACTAAATGCCCCATCACAAGAAAGGCAGAGAGCGAACCGATGGTGCCAAGGGTGAGTAGCGAGCCAAACTCGGCATTACTGAGACCTAGATTTCGTTTGATATCAACGAACCGTGTTACCCAACTCATGATTCCGAGGCCAAAGAGGAAATGTAGGCTCGAGAAGAGCCGTTGTTGACCTTTACTTATCTGTACATTCTCGGAGTTACCCTCCGGGGAACCACTACTCAAAATAACGCCCTCGCCAACGCACTTCTCGCCTTAACCAATTCGGGATCATCACTCTCTAGCATTGCAAAAAGAGACAATACCTGAAGTCGAAGTGATTCTCGCTCTTCTCCAACTGTGATTTGTATGAGATTTATCAATCGCGAGAAAGCTCCTGCGACGTTACCTGCCAAGAATTCAAAATCAGCAGCTACTCTCTGAATGGCGCCATCATTTGGATTACGTTCTGCAAGCTCCATAACTTCACTACCATCATGTCCGGTGATTCTCTGCAGCAATTCAATATTTGCCAAACCTTGAAGGGCATCGCTATCGCCAGGTTTGCGAGCTAACAATCTTTCAAATTCCGTTTTTGCCCGAATTAGGTCATTAACAGCAAGGGCTCCATAAGCGGCAGTAATTTCTGGCTCCTCATCTCCAGCGCCATCTGAGCTAGTTGCTCCCTCTGGACTACCACTACCCACACCCTGCTTCTGCGCGAGCGCAACTACTTTTTCAAGAAGCTCGGTCAACTGCTCTGGTGGAATCAATCCATCAAAGAGAGGCGCAACCTGTCCTGCGATGAGAGCGACAGTCATTGGCACGCCAGTTGCACGGAGCGCTTCAACAATTGCAGCTTCGGTATCTGCATTCACCGTTGCAAGTTGCCATCCAGCGCTTGGTTTTTGTGCAAGTACTGCAAGCGCATCAACTAGCGCAACGCTATCGCTGCTTCGAGGTGTCCAGAGCACCAAAATGACAGGCTTCTGCTTGGAGAGTGGAATTAATTGCTCTACAAAGATTCGCTCGTTACATTCAATAACTTGCCCTGCGGCAACTGGTTGAGGTGGCTTTAACGTACTTAAATCAAATGCCCGATTAAATTGACTGGGAAGTTTTGCCACGGAGCTAGTTTACCCCCTAGCGCTCTCCTGTAAATTCCTGATGCTTCTTGATTGCTGCTACCACTTCTGTAATACCTACCCGATCTAGCGCACTAGTCATGATTACGGGTGCGCGCCATCCATCATGTCGTGCAGATAGCTCTTGCGAACGAAACAATTCTTGGCGAAGTTTCTCTGCACCCTCGTTATCTCGATCGACTTTATTAATGATGAAAATGTCGGCAATTTCTAAAATCCCCGCTTTAGCACTTTGAATATCATCGCCCGCGCCTGGAGATAGCACGACAATTGTCGTATCAACATAATTCATTACTTCAACTTCACTCTGCCCAACGCCCACGGTCTCAACGATGACCGGCGCATATCCTGCAATTGCAAGAAGTTCACTTGCGATGGGGGTGGCAATTGCTAACCCTCCAAGATGACCACGTGCGCTCATTGATCGAATAAATACGCCGGGATCAACATAATGCTCATGCATTCGAATTCGATCTCCGAGGAGCGCTCCCCCAGTCAAGATAGAAGAGGGATCGACTGCAAGTACGCCGACCTTTGCACCAGTTGAGCGGTATGCAGCGATGAGAAGGTTTGTTAGAGAGGATTTACCAACGCCAGGACTTCCGGTAATTCCAATCCGCCCAGGGTGGCTCTTCTCTTTTGCCAGCGCAGCTGCGCGCTGATGGATTTGCGTCAACTCACTCTCAGAGAAATCGCCATCCTCACCGCGTGAAATCGCAACGGCGAGCGCATCAATCTCGCCACGTGCGAGCGCTTCGAGATTTATCTCTCCCATATCTGCCACGATACGACTATATGAGCCCTATCGCGATTACTGGAATCCTTGGCATCGATCATGTCGGGATAGCCGTTCCAGAGCTATCTGCGGCAGTGGCCTTCTATCAGAGCTCATTTAATGGCCGGTTGCTCCATCAGGAGGAGAACTCCGAACAAGGGGTCATCGAGGCGATGGTGGCGCTGGGCACCGATACCGATTCCGATACTGGGACGGTTATTCAATTACTTGCCCCTCTTACTCCAGAATCGACGATCGCGCGCTTTATCGACAAGAACGGCCCAGGGATGCAACAACTGGCCCTTCGTGTTCTCGATGTTGAGGATGCTGCAAGCCAAGCGCAAGCGCTCGGCATCCGAACTCTCTATGAGTCACCAAAACGCGGCACCAATGGAGCGCGGATCAACTTTCTCCATCCTAAAGATTGTGGTGGCGTCTTAATCGAATTGATTGAGAGAAGCCAAAGCGCGTAGGTAAACTTCTTAGTGTGACGTCAGATAACGCTCCCAAGTACGGCGAGATTGGCGCACCTTTTAGTCGCACCCACCCCTTCTACTTTGGATTTATTGGAGCACTTGGCGCGCTCGTCGCCATCACTGTAGCAAGAGCTTTAGCTTCAGCCAGTCAAGTCTTTGTTCTGATTGTGATTTCACTCTTCTTCGCAATGGGACTTAATCCCGCAATCGAATTCCTTCGACGCAGAGGGCTCAGTCGCCCCTTCGCTGTAATCGTGATGCTCTTTTCAGTATTGAGCTTTGTTGCCTTGTTCTCGCTTTTGATTATTCCACCCATCGTTACTCAATCAAATCAACTCATCACATCCGCACCTGAACTTATCAATCAGCTAAAGAGTAATGCCACATTTGCACACTTAAATGATCAATATGGATTTCTAGATACGCTACAAGAGCGCGTGACGCTTTGGGTTGAAGATGGGAAATTTGTGCTGACAGCTTTTGGTGGCATTGTCGGCGTAGGGAAAGTTGTCCTTAACGGCGCATTCGCAGCGCTCACAATTCTCATTTTAACTCTCTACTTCATGGCCTCGTTGCCACAGATTACAAAAATTGCTTATCGAATCGCTCCTGCTTCGCGCAGAGAGCGAATCGCAAAAATTTCTGATGAAATCATCGCAAGAATTGGCACCTTTGTTGGCAGTCAGATTCTGGTTGCATTTCTCGCTGCAGTTTTCATCGGAATTCTCTCGGCAGCACTTGGCCTACCCTATGCAATCTCACTTGCCATGCTTATCTTTGTCTGCGCCTTGATACCTTTAGTTGGACACTTTATTGGCGCAGGGGTAGTGACAATTGTTGCCTTTGCCCAAAGCCCCACTCGTGGCTTAATTGCTCTCGTTGCATACATTGCTTATCAGCAAATTGAAAATTACATCATCATTCCGCGAATAATGAAGCGAAATCTTGCAATCCCTGGTTTAGTGACAATTATCGCTGCGCTAGTTGGTACCTCGCTCTTAGGGTTAGTGGGAGCGCTACTAGCCGTTCCTATTGCAGCAGCTGTCTTGCTAATTATTGATCAAGTTGTTCTACCGCGGGCGGAACAAAAATAGAATATAAAGAGAATATTTAGTACTCGGTAGGTAGCGGGTACTTTGCCGGGTTAACTATTTTCACAATCTCGTTATGGACCCGTTGCACAGAAGGCTCGCCAATCCAGAGATGTTTTCCATTTGCTACTTCAATCATCTCTAATTGAGTGAGCTTGGCAAAACGTTCGCGCGCCTGCGCGGGTGGAAGGTAATCATCAAACTCTGGCACGATCGCAATTACACGGCGGCCATCGTGCGCCCACCACTCCAAATCACTCTCTTGTGAAGTCCGCAGTGGCGGGCTGAGCAGAATTAAACCTTTTACTCGTGGATCACGTGCATGTTTAAGTGCAAGGTCAGTTCCAAAAGACCAACCGACAACCCAAATATTTTCTAAATCTGGGAGGGCGCTTGCCACATAATCAATTGCAGCAGCCACATCAAATTTCTCATCGACGCCGTTGGTGAACTCACCTTCACTCTTGCCTTGCTCACTCTCCGTGCCACGCGTGTTGAATCGGAAGATTGCAAGATCGGCGAGCTCGGGAAGTCGAAAAGCTGCCTTGCGATAAATGTGGCTATCCATCATTCCGCCATGTGTAGGTAGCGGGTGGAGCATCACAAGCGCCCCTGCAACCTTCTGGGTTTCCGGTAGCGCAAGCTCGCCAATCAGGGTGAGGCCATCGGCGGTGGTCAGGTGTACGGGTTGGCGACGTGCTGGCAGTACGGTGGCAGCACGGATAACCTCAGACATAAGGTCTTAAGTATCTCAGGGATTGTGCGAGGTGGAGTAATCACAATGACTATGTCGGCTGGCGCCAGCGATTTCGCTACCTACCGTCCTGCTACGGGTGAGCCCTTTGCCACCTACCCCGTAACAACCGCTGCGGAAGTTTCACAGAAGATTGCAAAAGCGCGTGCTAGTGCAAAGTGGTGGGCAGGGCTGTCATTTAACGAACGTCGAAAAATTCTTTTGAAATGGAATTCGCTTCTCGTTGCAAAACTAGATGAGGCGGTCGAACTTATTGTTGCTGAATCAGGTAAACCTGTAAGCGATGCCACCCTTGAAGCGACGCTTGCTTGTGAACATGTGGCGTGGTCCGCACAAAATGCGCATTTATATTTGCGGGTGCACCGTCGCTCACCCGGATTATTAATGGCAAATATGAGCGCTCAAGTTGATCGCGTTCCTTATGGTGTCGTGGGAGTGATTGGTCCGTGGAACTACCCCATCTTTACACCGATGGGTTCCATTGCTTACGCGCTCGCTGCTGGTAATACTGTAATTTTCAAGCCAAGTGAATTCACACCAGCGATCGGTCTTTGGTTAGAGAAAACGATGCGCGATGTTGTGCCAGAGCACGAGCTACTTCAGGTCATCACTGGAGCAGGAGAGGTGGGCGCTTCTCTCATAGCACTTGGTGTAGATAAAATTTCATTTACTGGCTCCACCGCTACGGCTAAGAAAGTTGCAGCTGCATGTGTTGAGCGAATGATTCCCTTTGTTCTTGAATGTGGCGGCAAAGATCCAGTGCTCGTTGATTCTGATGCAGATTTAGAGCGGGCAGCAGATCAGACTTTATGGTCTGGCATGGCTAATGCGGGACAGAGCTGTATTGGCGCTGAACGAGTTTATGTACATGAAAAGGTTGCTGAAAGATTCCTCGAAAAACTCCGTGAGAAAGCCTCAGCGATACAGGCAGGAATCAGTTACGGAGCTGCTACCCGCCCTGCCCAAATCGATATCATCAAAGGGCACGTCGACGATGCGCTCAACCGCGGAACAGGATTAGTTGGTGATCGCGCCTCTGTTGGGCAACGGCTAGTTGAGCCAGTAATTATCACCAACGTTCCTGAGGATGCGCCTTCGATGCGTGAAGAGACTTTTGGACCAGTGTTGATTGTGAATACAGTGCAAAACATGGATGAGGCGATTGCAAAAGCCAACGACACATCTTTTGGACTAGCAGCATCGGTCTGGTCAAAGCGCAATGGCGAGAAAATAGCGGCGAAACTTCACTGCGGCATGGTTTCGATTAATTCAGTTTTTACTTTCGCTGCTATTGGTTCACTTCCTTTTGGCGGTGTGAAAGATAGCGGTATGGGACGAATTCATGGACCAGAGGGATTATTGGAGTTCACCTATCCCCGTTCAATCGTCAAGCCACGTTTCAATCTACCTTTAGAATTTACCTCGTTTAAAAGAAGTGCATTTGCAGATAAAGTCATCACTACATTAGGTAGAATCAGACACAAATGAGAATCTTTAATCTCCGAAAATTTATTATCTCCTTAATGACGTCATTACTTGTTGTCACTGGCTCAAGCATTCCGAGCAAAGGTGCATCAATTTTCGATTTGCTTCCCGATGGTCCTGCTACCACTGGATATCTTGGATTTACCTTCGAAGAAACCCGACCAGGTTTAGGTCAATTGGTTTCCACCATTAGCAGCAATGTCATTCGAAAAGACAAGAATGACGTTGGCGGAATGTATCTCTGTGCATCCATGGATGACCCAACCTGCACCAGAGGCAGTTCGGTGTCTGCTCAGTTGGTGCTCCCGCCGTGTGCAACTTCTTCTCAGCGGATGTGCATTGAAGCGCTCGCTCTTGGTTCGGGAACAGCTCCGCTCGAGAAGGCGCTTTTGGAGCGAGAGATAGCAGGGCCTCGAACTCCTGCCGATCCAATTACTGGCCTTCCCGCTGGTGGTGGGCCGAGCTTGTGGAGTGCGCCAACAATTTCCAATAAAGCTGGCACGAAGACTTATGGCGTCTCAGTCAAAGTGATGTATTTTCAAAATCGCGAGGGCGTGGGAACGGCAAGTAAACGTAATGCTGCTATTTCCTTACAATCTATGCGAATTGATGTCTTCCCTGTTGAAGTAATCGCAGGTGAATACTCTCCTTTAGAAACTTATGCGGCAACAAATCCCGATGGCGGTGCAACATACGGAGTACGGCAGAGTGGAGATACCAAAGGTTCATATACAGATGCTGCATGGCTCGATAATGGAAGTTACGGAAAATATGCTGATTTTGCTCAAGATACTCGCGCTGCGTTGACGCTGCGGATGGGCAGTGAAATGACTGGCTGGCTATACGGGCGGTTGAAAGATGTCAAAGTAGAAGTGACGCCTCTCGATAATAAATTTAATACGATCACTATCGAAGGCGCACCTGTAGCCGCTCCAGGTGCCTATGGAGTTATCAAGAAAAGCGAGTTAAAAAACTATCCAGTAATTGATAGTCGAGTCCGACTTGGTAGTAACGATTTTGGATATAACGAATTGGTTAATACTCCTGGAACTCGAGGATTGGGGTATAGCCCTGTTGGAAATTTCACGGATTTTGCAGCCTTTGAACCAATTCTTAAAACGATGCCAGGCGCTAAGTCCCAATGGCTTATTCAATCGGGTGCTAGCGCTAATGGCTATCAACCTCAGATCACATCACAATGCTTCCAAGATAAAACTAAGCTCCTTGGAATTGTGACGACTAATGCGCTTATTTACGAAAATGGCGCCCCGGAATTTAAAGATGGAACGCTCAATTACAAAGTTGCTGGCTTGCATCACCTTGCTGATGGGGTAACGCTTACTCGTGGAACTTATGATCTCGCCATTCGCTCCGAAACAGCGCGCTGTGTTTATGGCTTTACCGATGCTCCATTTCAAGCCTCAATCTCCGTTATTGGTTCTGATGGACAAGAACAAACAATTGCAACGGAAAGCATTAGAGAAGATGCAAAGCGAGAATGGCTATTCCTCTCTGCACAGAACTTCACTTTCTCTTCACCAGTAATCAAAGTCAAACTCACGCAAGAGAAGAAAATTACTCAAGCAGCCACAACACCTAAAGTGGAGCCAAAGACATCGCCGACGAAAAAAACAATTACCTGCGTTAAGGGAAAGGCGATTAAAAAAGTTACGGGCACTGCACCTAAATGTCCGAGCGGATATAAGAAGCGATAACTTACTTAGAGTTACAAATAAGATTTAATATCGTGGAGCGTTACGCGTGCGCTCAACTTTCGGTCCGCGCTTGCCACGTGAATTCCAACATGGAGTGTGCCAGTGGCGCCGATTCTCTGGATCCTCTGTAGGCCACGCAACGATATGCGGGGTTGCCATTCGAATCTCATGATTACACCCGGGGCAGCGATAAAGTTTTGTAGAACCCGCACCTGTGAGTGCGCGAACGGTAAACCCATCCTCCTCCCACTCATTAGAAGGACGCGCGCCTCGCTCACTGGCTTCATCATCGCCAGGGCGAGAATCTTTTGAACGGTAGTTCTTTCGGGGACTCACCCCACTATTTTCGCAGTAAATCGCGGCTAATTCTCATGTAACCGCTCATACTCCCCCTTTTTTCGGCATTCTCAGGGTTCTACGGCAGGATATCGGTATGAGTAATGCGATTGAGGTGCGCGGCTTACGCAAGTCATACCGCTCCGGCAAAAGTGTGCTCAGCGCTGTACGTGGAATTGATCTAGAGGTGCGTACGGGCGAGATTTTTGCGCTCCTGGGGCCTAATGGGGCAGGTAAAACCAGCACCATTGAAATACTTGAGGGGTATCGCTCTCGAGATGGTGGAGAGCTCACCGTCTTAGGTGAAGATCCCGCAACCACCAATCTTCCGGTCTGGCGTAATCGTGTGGGTATTGTCTTGCAATCGACAAAAGATGGCGCCGATCTCTCGGTCGCAGAAATTCTTACCCACTTCGCACAGTATTACTCCAACCCACGTGATGTTAATGAGGTGATTGCCTCTGTTGGATTAGAAGAGAAACGAAACGCTCGCGGGGAACACCTCTCTGGCGGACAACGTCGTCGCTTAGATGTGGCGCTGGGAATTATCGGAAATCCAGAGCTGCTCTTTCTTGATGAGCCAACAACCGGCTTTGATCCTGAAGCGCGACGTTCGTTCTGGGAGTTAATTCGAACGTTGCGCAGCGAAGGCAGAACAATTTTAATGAGTACGCATTACCTTGATGAAGCCGAGGCGCTCGCTGATCGCGTGGCTGTAATGAATAACGGAGTAATTATCGATTGTGCTCCCCCAGAGCAATTGGGAGGTAGAGATCGCGAAAAGGTAAATGTACGTTGGCGAGAAGATGGCGCCCTGCATCAAGAATTAACCGATATGCCTACAGACTTTCTCCGAAAGTTGGCTGCGCGGATTCCCGGTGAGATAGCTGAGCTATCTATTAACAGACCAAGCCTTGAAGAAATTTATTTACAGATGATTGGGGGCACGAATGAGTAAACAACCAGGCGTGCTCGCAATTGGCATCGCGCGCGGCATATTAGAAATTAAACAATTTATGCGTCAACGAGAGAGCGTTGTCTTTACCTTGCTCTTTCCAATTTTATTGCTGTTGATATTTGGCGCAGTTTTCAAAGACGAGATAGCACCTGATGTGACATTTAGTCAGTATTTTGTCGCCGGAATGATTGCATCTGGGCTCGTGAATACAGGCTTTCAACAATTAGCAATAACTATCCCGATGGAACGCGATGATGGCACGCTCAAGCGGCTACGTGGTACACCAGCGCCAACCGCCTCATATTTCATTGGAAAAATAATCTTGGTCTTCGTCAGCATGATTGTGCAGGTAGCCCTATTACTTGCCTTTGGCGTTGCGCTCTACGGCATCAATCTCCCATCCACCCCTGAGCGATGGCTGACATTTATTTGGGTGATGCTCTTAGGTATCGCCAGTTCCACCATTCTTGGCATTGCCTTTTCAGTCGTACCAAAGAGTGGGCGTGGTGCATCTGCAGTTGTTTCACCCATTGTCATCATCTTGCAGTTCTTTAGCGGCGTTTTCTTCGTTTTCACTCAACTTCCAACGTGGATGCAGAATTTTGCTGCTTTATTTCCACTCAAGTGGCTGACGCAAGGAATGCGATCGGTCTTTCTGCCTGATTCCTTTGCTACCCAAGAGGTGGCACAGAGTTGGGAGCATGGTAAAACAGCAATCATTCTTACCGCGTGGCTAGTCGCTGGCTTTTTCATTGCTCTAAAAACATTCCGATGGGAGCGCTCATGAATGCTGCCCCTAAAACCTCATCAAAAAGAGTCGGAGTAATTCTTGCACTAACGTTATTACTCTCTTCGACAAATATTGGATTTGCTATAAATGCTACTGCTGAGAGTAAGCCCTCGCCGAAGGCAACAAAGAAGAGTGAAGTTAAAAAGAAACCTGTTAAGAAAAAGCCCGCTAAGAAAAAACCAGTTAAAAAGAAACCAGTTAAAAAGAAAGTCGTTAAGAAACCACGGAAAATTTCCAAACCTCTCCCATCGCCATCGCCTAAGTGGCCACCCAAAGGATTTAAGAGAGCAAATAATGTTTATATCTCTACACCAAAGAGTGAGAAAGAGTTGGTTGGAGTATTAAGCGCGAATAACACTCTCCTTAATGCAGTGAAAGCATGTGATAAGCAAGTCTGTGCAGTCATTTATGTAGCCTCAGCAGAAAAATGTAAGTGGTGGGAGGTGCAATCGATTGTGATTGGCAGATATGCAGATGTTCTAGGAAATCTACAAACGCTCGCCAAAGGTAGCAAAGCTAAAGAGGTGAAGACCATCATCCTCATCAGTAAAGAGCCTGTTGAAGATTATGCCGAGATTCTCAATATGAAAGCTTTTTGTCGAAACGACGAGATCACTGGAAAAATCCCTAGCAATAGATTTACTCCCAACCCTGAATTGGCGTCTACGCCCTCTCCTTCTCCTACGCCCACGCTCACACCCACACTTACCCCCACTCCTGCTACAAATCCTTCTCTCACTGCGAGCTGACCCACTCTCAACTATCCTCTGAGGATGCTCGGCGGTATCAACAATCAGCTCTTCCTCCAGGCCTTTGGTGGATTCTTTGCGCTCTTGCTCTTGATTCCACTACTGCGCTGGACCTTCTCACGTGGAAAATCTCACGTTGCTCGCCCCGCTCAAAAAGGCAATAGCGATGAATATGGGCTTCTTGTTCCTGTTGCAAAGCCGACAAATTATGTCGAAGGGGAGCTTGCGCGAAAGAAATTAATTGATGCCAACATCAAAGCAAATCTTGTCACAGCAAAAGATGGAATCGCGTTACTGGTTTTTCCAGAGGAACTTTCAATTGCTCGCGCTGTACTAAAAGAAAAATAAGAACCTCTAGCGATTTGCTCCAGGAACCCAGAGTTCATCGCCGACGCTCTTATTCTCATAACGAGCCAATACAAAGAGTAAATCGGATAGACGGTTAAGGTATTTCGCAGTCAACGGATTCACTCCCGCACCAAAAGCATGGATAGCCGCCCAAGTACAACGCTCTGCGCGACGGACAACTGTCCGTGCTACATGTAAGAGCGCAGCCGCTGCTGTGCCGCCAGGTAAAACAAAAGAGCGCAACGGAGCGAGTTCCTTATTGAAGTGATCAATCTGCTCTTCAATAAATGAAATTTGAGATTCCAAAATTCGTAATTGCTCATGCGGCGGATTATCAATCATTGGGGTGCAGAGATCCGCTCCGACATCGAAAAGGTCATTTTGGATTCGAGTAAGAAGCTTCTTTACCTCAGGGGTCACCTCTGCAAGCGCAAGTACAACACCGATGCTGGAGTTGGCTTCATCCACGGTGGCATAGGCCTCAAGGCGTGGGTCGTTCTTTGAGGTCCGACTCATATCCCCCAAAGAGGTAGTGCCGTCGTCGCCAGTTTTTGTGTAGATACGCGTCAGATTAACCATGCGCCTACCCTACGCTGAACCTCTACGATGAACCACATGGAGCGATTCGCGGTCACAGGAGGCGCCCGCCTTGAGGGTGCAGTTCACGTGCAAGGCGCGAAGAATTCGATCCTTAAATTGATGGCAGCAGCCCTGCTCGCCCCAGGTGAGCATCGCCTCGGCAATGTTCCTGCCATTGCAGATGTCACCATCATGTCTGAACTCTTGGTCCGCCTCGGGTGCCAAGTCACTCACGATGAACGGGAGTTAACGCTCACCATCAATGTTCCTGAAGGACTAGAGCATCGCGCTGAGTATGACTTGGTGCGAAAGATGCGCGCCTCCATCAATGTCCTTGGACCATTGCTTACTCGAACTGGACGAGCAGAGGTCGCTTTACCTGGTGGTGATGCGATTGGTTCTCGAGGTTTAGATTTTCATATCAAAGGATTGGAATCACTCGGCGCGCACGTTACCAACGAACATGGCTACATCATCGCTACCGTCAATGGTCGCCTGAGGGGCGCTCACATTGAACTGGAATTCCCAAGCGTTGGCGCTACAGAGAACTTACTCACCGCAGCAGTTTTAGCTCGCGGCGAGACAATTATCGATAACGCTGCGCGTGAACCAGATATCGTCGATTTAGGAATTTACTTGCAGAAGATGGGCGCAGAAATTTCTGGTCTCGGCACCTCCACAATAACTGTTAATGGTGTCGATTCGCTTCGCCCTGCCGATCACGAAGCGCTACCCGATCGAATTGTCACAGGAACGTGGGCTTTTGCTGCTGCAATGACCCGTGGAGATATCACCATTCATAACGCAAACCCAGATCACCTTGAGATTCCTCTGGAGAAACTGGTGCTTGCTGGCGCAGTAATCACCACAATTCCAGGCGGATTGCGGGTACGAATGGATCATCGACCAAAAGCTGTCGATGCTATGACACTTCCCTATCCAGGTTTTCCTACTGACTTACAACCGATGATTATCGCGCTCAACTCCATCGCGCAGGGATCAGCGCTGGTGACGGAGAATGTCTTTGAGGGACGCTTCATGTTTATCAACGAACTCGTCCGCTTAGGTGCAGATATCACGACCGATGGCCATCATGCTTTTGTTAAAGGTAAAGAGATTCTCTCAAGCGCCCCAGTAGCAGCGACTGACATTCGCGCAGGTGCAGCGCTAGTTTTGGCAGCCCTGGTCTGTGATGGCAGCACAGTTATTGAAGATATCTTCCATGTTGATCGCGGTTATCCGAGATTTGATGAGCAACTTCAGGCTCTTGGCGCAGAGATTCGTCGAGTGTAAATTATTTCTTCTTAAATCCTGTTGGGCACTTTGGATTTGTTCCTGTTATCTTTCTGATGATTTTGCCCTTTACGCAAGAGATGCTCTTTTTGATAGCAACTTTTGGCGCCGCTGCTGCATTTGATTGGGTTGCGTTGGTCGCAGGGGCAGCTGCCTCCACTTTTTTCTCCTGCACTAATTTAACTTTCAACGTCGGAGACGAATAGGTGAAACCCTCTGCGCTCAAGTAGACCCAATTGCCATTCCTAAAGAGCTCAACTGTGGATCCCTTGCTCTCACCATTCGTTGCATTGGTAATAGTCACTTCAACTCGCGATGGCACCTCTGTTACGCCATACAGGCATTGCACCAAATCAGCGCGCATCGAGAGGCCATAAGTGCCAATATTTTCGGTTTTTCCATCAGGAGCAAAATGGGGCGCAGCAACTTTGTAATCTAATGTTTGCGTCTCTTTATTAAATGCTGGGGCCCCAGGCGAATACGCAGAGGCGTTAGAGGCAACCACCCCTTGTAAGCCGGCCTGTGCACCACATTGCCCTCCAGATTCGATCGTTGTGCTTGAGATCGTCCAACCCTCTTCTTTTAAAAGGGCGCTTTCGCCTAAATATTTCTGCCAGTCAAGATACTCTTCAATTGCTCCAACGCTTCCAGAATACATTCCAGCAGCGCCATCTAAACGACCCACGCCCATGGTGTTTGGAGTTCCATCGTCATTGAAAAAAAGCGCTTCGGGGATTTTTTTCCATTCCACCCAACCACCCGCAATAATATTTTCAGATGGGGCCGCTTCAACTCTAACCCGATCATAAATGGAATCTATTTTTTCGGTAGTGACATTGGGCTTCACTAATCGCCCATTAAGCCAACCCGTTAATCTGTTGGGTAATTTCAAAGTCACAGTAGCTCTTGCTCCAGTAGGAAACTTAGCTCGGTGATAGCAGATATTTGTATCGTGGGCCAAGCAACTAGGTTGGATACTAACTTGGCGCACCACAGGATCTTGGCTGTTTTTATACTTAAAATTCTCTAAACGTGGCGCCACTACCGGTGCCGTCTCCCAAGTTACGGGTACTAATTCGAAATGGAATGTTGGTTTTTGAAATTCAAAATTTCCTGAGACGTTTTTTGCATATGTAGTCACCGTGCCGCGTGCCAAGAATTTATTTGATGGAGCTCCAGGAATATTTGCTTCCCAAATCCATGATGAAAGTCCAGGAGGAAACCCTTCCCCTGAACTATTGAATTTCCCTGGGAAAGTTTTAGTGCCAGCGGGGATTTCTAGGACTGGTTTGGCAGAAACAACCGATTTATCTGGAAGTGTGAAGGAGAGCGATTCCACGCAAGCCGAATCAATGTTCTTCGCACAATTACCGATTACAGAATCGGCTCTCAAAGCGTTGAATTTGCCATTTTTTGGCGAGCAAATTGGATCTTCAAGGGAACTGCAGAGGTAGTTGATAGCAGAATCACTCTCACCAACTTTTGAAGTGAAAACACGAATCGATGAGAGAAGCGCCATTGGTAACTCTGAGCTAAAAGACACCCCCAGCTTGTCGGGATCTTTCCGCCCTCCGCCACCATTTGGATTCGGAATAGTTGGTAAATTTTGCTGAAACCAACCCAAAATCGAGTCAGGTTTCGCTCGGGTTTGAAAAGTTTGAATTCCGTAAAAATCATTACCTTGCATCAAATCTTTGGAATTAACTTCATCAACACTCAACGCATTTTGTGGACCATCCGCTACTGAAATAGCGCTTGGAAAGATAAGCGCGAGCGTCAGAAATCCTGGGAGGAGAGTGGATAGAACTGCCCTGGCTTTACTCTTTGCCATGTCACCTCAAATTTGAGCGCCTATCTGAAGTGTGCCAGTTAATTACTGCTCTCACCAAGGATAGAAACTCGGTCTTTATTCACTGAGAGAAAACCACCGTGAATTTGAAACACCGTATTTTGGCCATTTGTCTCTTTTACAAGGACTTCGCCATCAACAAGAACGCCAAGTAGTGAGATGTGGCCAGGGAGAATTCCCAGGTCACCTTCGAGAGTCCGGGCCCGGACCATGCTTGCTTCACCAGAGAAGATTTTCTTCTCTGGTGTCACAACTTCTACTCGGAGCGCCATTAGTTCTTCGCCAACTCCGCTGCTTTACGCTCAACATCATCCAAGCCACCGCACATAAAGAATGCCTGCTCAGGAATGTGGTCGTAATCGCCATTTGCGAGCGCATCGAATGCTGCAATGGTCTCTGAAAGTGGAACGAAAGATCCATCAAGGCCGGTGAAGACCTTAGCAACGAAGGTGTTCTGTGAAAGGAAGCGCTGGATACGGCGAGCGCGACCTACGAGAATGCGATCTTCTTCAGAGAGCTCATCGATACCAAGAATTGCGATGATGTCTTGAAGGTCTTTGTAACGCTGCAAGATCTGCTTGGTTCGGTTTGCTACGCGGAAGTGATTCTCACCGATGTAGCGTGGATCGAGAATTCGTGAAGTGGAATCGAGTGGATCCACCGCAGGATAGATACCCAACTCAGAGATTGGACGAGAGAGAACTGTCGTCGCATCAAGGTGGGCAAATGTGGTGTGTGGCGCTGGGTCAGTGATGTCATCGGCAGGAACGTAAATCGCCTGCATCGATGTAATCGAGTGGCCTCGTGTTGAGGTGATCCGCTCTTGGAGCTGGCCCATCTCATCAGCAAGTGTTGGTTGGTAACCCACCGCAGATGGCATACGGCCAAGGAGCGTTGAAACCTCAGAGCCAGCCTGAGTAAATCGGAAGATATTGTCGATGAAAAGGAGCACATCCTGCTTCTGCACATCACGGAAGTACTCAGCCATTGTGAGAGCTGAAAGCGCAACACGAAGACGCGTTCCTGGTGGCTCATCCATCTGTCCGAAGACCAATGCAGTCTTATTGATAACGCCAGTCTCGGTCATTTCAAGGAAGAGATCGTTACCTTCACGGGTACGCTCACCAACGCCGGCGAATACAGAAACGCCACCGAAGTTTTCAGCAACGCGGTAAATCATCTCTTGAATAAGAACGGTCTTACCTACACCGGCGCCACCGAAGAGACCGATCTTTCCACCCTTTACATAAGGAGTGAGGAGGTCGATAACTTTGATTCCGGTTTCAAACATCTCAGTCTTCGACTCAAGTTGATCGAAATCTGGAGCTTTGCGGTGGATTGGCCAACGCTCTTTGATATCAAGTGATGAAGTTGGCACATCGAGCGATTCACCAAGGGTGTTAAAGACGTGGCCCTTTGTGACATCACCTACAGGAACGGAGATCGCAGCGCCGGTATCACGAACGGTGCTACCGCGAACCATGCCATCGGTTGGTTGCATCGAAATCGCGCGAACGAGTGAGTCACCGATGTGCTGAGCAACCTCAAGGGTGAGGGTTCTCGCCTGGCCACCAAGTGTGACATCGACATGGAGCGCGTTGAAGATCTCGGGCATCGATCCGGTTGGGAACTCCACGTCCACAACTGGTCCGATAACTCGCGCTACGCGACCTGTAATTGTCTGGGTATCTGTTGCCATCTCTTACTCGCTTCCTGCCATCGCAGAGGCAAGCGCATCTGCGCCACCTACAATTTCGCTGATTTCTTGGGTGATTTCCGCCTGACGAGCAGCGTTCGCACGTCGGGTGAACGATTTAATTAATTCGTCAGCATTATCTGTTGCTGACTTCATAGCGCGACGTCGCGCAGCATGCTCGGAAGCAGCTGATTGAAGTAGCGCGTTATAGATACGTGCCTCTACATATTTCGGTAGCAGCGCATCTAGAACCGACTCTGCAGTTGGTTCAAACTCATACATTGGAAGAAGTCCCGCTGGACCAGTGCTCTCGACAACCTCAAGTGGCAACATGCGCTTCGCTAACGCCTCTTGAGTCACCATCGAACGGAATTCGGTGTAGACCACATGTAACTCTGCAACTCCATCTGGATCAGTTGCAGAATCTGCGATGAATGCCTTGATGAGCTCCTGCCCAATCTCACGCGCAGCGGCATAAGTTGGGTTATCGCTGATTCCTGTCCATGACTTTGCAATCGCGCGATCACGGAACTTGTAATAGGAGACGCCCTTACGGCCAACGATGTACACCTTCGCATCAAGCCCACGTTGTCTAAGCGCAGCAATCAATTGATCGCCCTCTTTGATGGCGCTGCTGGAATAAGCACCTGCCATACCGCGATCGGCGGTAATAAGAAGTACCGCTGCGCGCTTTGGATTTGACTCAAACGAGGTAAGTGGATGGTCAACTGAAGCAAAGGAAGCCACCGCAGTAACCGCGCGCGTTAACTCGTTGGCATAAGGCGTCGAAGCATTGACGCGTTGCTGCGCCTTCACGATACGCGAAGCGGAGATGAGCTCCATCGCCTTCGTGATTTTCTTCGTCGCTTTAACCGAACGAATTCGGCGGCGATAAATACGGAGTTGTGCACCCATTTTTTACTTCTTCACCGGAACCACGCGAGTAATTTGTTCATTACCTTCGCCTTCAAGCGCCTCTGCTGGAGCTTCGTTCACTGCCTTAGCTGCCGATGGAACAAAGCGGCTCTTAAATGCAGCGATTGCCTCTTTGAGTGAAGCAACGGTGTCATCGCTAAGGTCGCGAGTCTCCGAAATTACATCGAAAATTGCCTTCCGCTCTCTTCCGATGAAATCGAGGAATTCACTCTCAAAGCGACGAATATCTTGAACTGGAATATCGTCAAGCTGTCCTGTTGTTCCCGCCCAAATCGATGCGGCTTGGCGCTCGACTGAATATGGCGAGTACTGACCCTGCTTGAGAAGTTCCACCATTCGCGCACCGCGCTCAAGTTGCGCCTTTGATGCCGCATCAAGATCTGAACCGAATGCTGCGAAAGCTTCCAACTCACGGAATTGTGCAAGGTCAAGGCGAAGACGTCCAGCAATCTTCTTAATCGCTTTAGTCTGCGCAGAACCACCAACGCGAGAGACTGAAATACCAACGTTGATTGCAGGGCGAACGCCTGCGTTAAAGAGGTCAGTCTCAAGGAAGCACTGGCCATCAGTAATCGAAATAACGTTGGTTGGAATAAAGGCAGAAACGTCATTACCTTTTGTCTCAATGATTGGCAGACCAGTCATGGAACCGCCACCCATATCATCTGAGAGTTTTGCACAACGCTCGAGTAGACGTGAGTGTAAGTAGAAAACATCTCCTGGATACGCTTCGCGACCTGGTGGACGACGAAGAAGAAGCGAGACGGAACGATATGCCTCGGCTTGCTTTGAGAGATCATCAAAAATAATGAGAACGTGCTCGCCCTTGTACATCCAGTGCTGTCCAATTGCAGAACCGGTGTAAGGAGCTAGGTATTTAAATCCTGCTGGATCTGAAGCAGGTGAAGCAACGATGGTGGTGTATTCAAGTGCGCCAGCCTCTTCAAGCGCGGCACGAACTGAAGCAATCGTTGAACCCTTCTGGCCGATTGCAACATAAATACATTTCACTTGCTTCTTTGGATCGCCTGATTTCCAGTTTTCACGCTGGTTAATGATGGTGTCGATGGCAATTGCCGTCTTACCAGTCTGGCGGTCACCAATGATGAGCTGACGCTGGCCACGCCCGATCGCGGTCATTGCGTCAATTGCTTTGATGCCTGTCTGCATAGGCTCTTTAACTGGTTGGCGTTGTACAACCGATGGCGCCTGAAGTTCGAGCGCACGACGCGCCTCTTCTGCAATTGGGCCCTTGCCATCAATCGGACGACCAAGTGGATCGACGACGCGACCCAAGAAGCTATTTCCAACTGGAACAGAGAGAATTTCACCAGTTCGGCTGACCTTGGTGCCTTCTTCAATACCTGTGTACTCGCCGAGGATAACGACACCAATCTCGCGTACATCGAGGTTAAGAGCTAGACCAAGTGTGCCATTCTCAAATTGCAACAACTCGTTGGTCATGGTCGAAGGAAGACCTTCAATACGCGCGATTCCATCACCCGCTTCAACTACAACACCAGTCTCTTCGCGAGTAGCGCCACCTGCTTCGAAAGTTTTTACAAACTTCGCCAGGGCATCACGAATCTCCTCGGGGCGGATCGTGAGTTCGGCCATCTTCTTCTCCTTTGTCTTCTTTATTTCTCTTAGCTTGCGAGTTTTCTGCCAGCTTCGGCAAGGCGTCGGGCAATGGTGCCGTCGACCATGTCATCATCAAATTGAACTTCCATGCCGCCAATTACGGATGCATCAACAGTTAAATCAAGAGATACCTCTCGATTTAATTCTTTAGCTAGCGCAGCGCGTAGTCGGCCACTCTGGGCATCGGTCAACGCAACTGCACTACGAACATGAACAACGATTTTCTTTCGACGCGCACCAGCAACATTTGCGCTCTCTTCAAGCGCAGCTACAAAGTGGCGACCACGGAGGTGGCGCGCGATTGATAGCGCAATTCGAAGCGTCGCGGCCGATACTTTCGATGCAAAGAGATCTGAGACAAGGGAATCGATTGCCCGTCCACCCATGAGTGCGCCAGAGAGTTCCTTGGCGCCACTTAATGCGTGGGCAATTCCCATTAACTCAACATCTAAACCATCTACAGCACCAGCCTCAACCTCAACTGCTATTACTTCGAGCGCAGCAGGAAAATCAGATGGACTAGACCATCGATCTGAAGCTCCTGATTTGAGAATTGCAATCGAAGCAGAGTCCAACGACTTCGCAAAAAGGTCATCGATGAGCGCAGTCTTACTTGCGTTATCACGAGTTGGATCGGTGAGCGCACGGCGAAGTGGCAAAGAAGAATCAAGTACCACAATCGCACTGAAAAGGTCTTGAGAAATCTTTGCTGCGTCGTTGGCAGAAGGGGTGCCCGCGACGCCACGAAGCGCTGTTAACGCCTGGCGACTTGAGCCCTTCATATCTGCTGCCATCTCACTACTCCTTATTTACATTTACGGAATTAATTGTTATTTACTCTTCTGGCTCTCGAGCTCATCAAGGAATCGATCAACTACGCGCGATTGACGTGCGTGGTCTTCAAGTGATTCTCCAACGATTCGATTAGCTAATTCGATTGCTAACGCTCCCACTTCATTTCGAAGCGAAGTAACCGCTGCGGTTCGCTCTGCTTCGATTGCTGCGGAAGCAGCTGCGGTGATTCGCGCCGCCTCTTCCTGTGCTTTAGCGCGCATCTGCTCAAGCAGGGCTGCGCCTTCAACACGAGCGCTTTCACGAATAACCTGAGCCTCGCCGCGAGCTGAATTTAATTGAGATTGATACTCCTGCAGCGCAGCTTGTGCTTCACGTTGTGCTCGCTCTGCCTTCTCGATGCCACCCTGAATAGCTTCGGTTCGAGCGGCAAAAGCTCGCTCGAACATCGGAACTACCTTTGAGCGCAATACCAAGTAGAGCAGGGTGAACGCGATGAATCCAACGATGATTTCCGCGGTATGCGGAACCAACGGATTGAGTTCTTCGCCTGCGGCTAATGTGATCATGAGGTTTTGGCTCTCTCTCTAACTAAATATCTAGTCGAAAATTGGTATCGGATTAGAGAACGAACGCAAGAACCAGACCGAAGAGCGCAAGAGCTTCAGCAAGAGCGAAGCCAAGGAATGCGATTGGCTGGAGGACGCTACGGGCCTCAGGTTGACGTGCTACACCATTGATATATGCAGCGAAGATAAGTCCGGTTGCGATACCAGGGCCGATTGCTGCAAGGCCGAAACCGACCAGGTTGAGTGTGCCTTCCATGTTGTTACCTTTTCTACCTTTCGTTCTTATCGATAGGACGGGCGCCCTACCGCTTTTACTAAAACTTTTAGTGCTCGTCTGCCAATGCTCCAGCGATATAGAGAGCTGCGAGCAAAGTGAAAATGTATGCCTGTAGGCATTGGACCATGAACTCGAAGAAGGTCAGCACGATGCCAATGAAGAAGGCAAATGGGCTGATCAACTTCAAGCCAATAACTCCTTGAAGGAGATGCTCTCCACCGAGAATAAAGACCAATAAGAGAAGGTGTCCGGCGAACATATTCGCGAAGAGACGAAGTGAGAGCGTCAATGGGCGAACGAGGAAGAATGTTAAAAGCTCAAGTGGTGTGATGAGAATGTATGCGGGCTTTGGCACTCCAGGCATGAACATGATCTCTTTGATGTACTTGAGCGCACCTTGCTTGCGGATACCAACGTAGTGAAAGACCAAGAAGGTGATGATTGCTAATACATATGGAAAGCTCACGCGCGACATTGTTGGGAATTGCAGCATCGGTACAATTCCAAAAATGTTATTTACAAGAATGAAAGTGAAAAGAGTGAAGAGATAGGGCACGAAACGCATAAATTCGTGGCCAATGACATCTTTGGCTAAGTCGTTACGAACAAATCCGTAAACGCTCTCTCCTGCAAACTGAAGTTTTGATGGCACGATTGCTGCTTTGCGCGATGCCAGAATAAAAAATACTGAAATAAGAATTACTGAAAAGAAAACTAGGAAGATCGGTTTAGTTGTAAACGGATTCTCACCAAATATTGGCGGAAGATTAAAGTCCCGTGCACTGGGAGGTGTGAATCCCTCACCTTCAGCAAACCGCGTCACTGGCACCTACCTAAACCTCTCGTTACCGATTCTTACCGACTAATCTGACTAATCCGGGGTTAACGTGCTTCGCGCCAAACCCTATGGGGAAATGGCCATTTGCGCGAAATCATTACTTCCTGCCGAATCGCAACCAGACCAGATAAATAGAGGAGCCCATGCCGAGCAGGAGTCCAACGAGAACCAAGAACGAGGTGCCCAGCCACTGATCAAGGCCCCAGCCAATCCCTCCCCAGACAATCTGCCCCGAAATCAGGTAGCCAAAGATTGACCAGAGCGCGCTCTCCTCGCCCCGAGACTGACCTCTAGAGCTATCGGAACCATCTCTCTCTTGCGCCATGCCCCCACCCTAGCGCCCGCGGACCAACTGACGATAAGCGAGCATTTCGCCCACCAACCACCCGGCCGCAGTGGCGAAGGCAACACCGGCAAACCAGGGTCGATCGATACCGGTCCGGGAGAGAGCGACCATAAAACCGGCCATCCCAATCAACTTGGTGAGAAAACTCAGAGCCACAAATGCGAAGGTTATGCGGGGATCCAGCGTTCGCGTCGTGGCGGCAATAAGTAAGTGAATGATGAAAAAAAGAAGAACTACAACTAGCGCTGCCAGACCTGCGAAGAGTCCATTACTGCCAGCAAAGAGTGCGGCAAGCACTGTTCCAATACATCCAATCGCGAGTGCAGGAAGCGCAGCACCTTTCAGAAAAAGTTTTGGGTAATTAATCACGTTCGAGACTTTGCAAAATTTGAAAGATACTTCGGATGAATTGAGAGTAGAAAAATTGGTAGCGCAAGAAATAGCGAGAGTAGAAGATTGATGCGCCATGAAATAAAAGCTGATGCCGAAACGGGTGCAGCTACAACTAATGTCCAGAGATACATCATCACTGTCGCGCTTCGCTGGGTATGTCCGCGGCCAAGTAATCGGTGATGCAGGTGGCCCATGTCGGGCGCAAATGGAGAGCGCCCCGCACGTGTTCGTCGAATGACCGCAAGGAGTAAATCAATCGAAGGTATTGCCAGAACAGCAAATGGTAAAAGTAATGGTACGAGAGTTGGTGCAAAATTTTGAGAAGCGATTGCATTTGCATCAATCTGTCCAGTCAAGGTGATTGCCGCCACTCCTAACAAGAGACCTAAGAGCATGGAACCAGAATCTCCCATAAAAATTCGCGCCGGATAAAAATTATGTGGCAAAAAGCCCAGACAGGCGCCCATCATGATTGCGGTAAGCAACGAAGGTGCGCCTGCGCGGTCGAAGTTGTAAACCACAGAGAGCAAATAGGCAAAAGCAAAGAAACACCCAGCAGCGATTGCAACTATTCCCGAAGCTAAACCATCGAGCCCATCGATGAAATTAACTGCATTTATCGTCACAACGATGATCAAGATTGTTATGAGTTGCCCAAGGGAGGTCGGCAACATGGTGACCCCATTAAGCGGTAGCCAGAGTAGTTGCACCCCAAAATTTACGAGAACAGCCGCGGCCAAGGTTTGACCTGCGAGTTTTGTTATCGCGTCAATCCCCCACTTGTCATCAAGGACTCCTAGTAAACAGATGATTGTTGCAGCGATGCAGATTCCTTTGATCTGTTCATCCTGCTGAAAAGCTTTACTTAATAGATTTAACTGCGACGAGATGAGGATGGTAAGCATGATTCCCATCCAAATGGCAACGCCACCCCAGCGCGGAGTCACTTCGGTATGCACATCTCGATCTCTTACCGTGGCAACTGCACCGAATTTAATCGCAAGAGTGCGCGCATACGGAGTCAACAAATAAACGAAAACTCCTGCAATCAGTAAAACTAAGAGATGCTCGCGCATTAGCGCTCAGGATATACAGGGAATCGCATGCAGAGTTCTTTAACTTCCCCAGCGATTTTCGCTGATGAAGCGGGATCTTTAATCGCTCGAGCGATCAGTGCGGCAATGACTTTCATCTCGCTTGTGCCCATACCTTGAGTCGTAATCGATGGACTTCCCACGCGGATTCCACTCGTGATTGATGGTGGTTGAGGATCGAATGGAATCGAATTCTTATTGAGAGTAATTCCTGCGCTACCGCACCGCTCATCTGCCTCTTTGCCAGTTACACCCAAAGCCTGCACATCAATGAGAGCTAAATGGGTTTGCGTTCCACCAGACACTGCGCGCATTCCCTCTTCAACTAAGCCAGCGGCGAGCGCTTGTGCGTTCAGCACAACTTCTTTCGCATATTTCTGATAGCTAGGTTGCAAACATTCTTTAAGTGCTACGGCTTTGGCCGCAACTGCGCTCATAATTGGCCCGCCTTGCATGCCAGGAAATACCGCTTTATCAATCGCTGCTGCATGCTCAGACTTCGACAGAATCATTCCACCACGCGGCCCACGGAGAACTTTATGAGTAGTGAAGGAGACGACATCTGCATAAGGAACTGGTGACGGAATTGCTTTGCCGGCGACGAGTCCGATGAAGTGTGCGGCATCAACCCACATAATTGAACCGACCTCATCGCAGATTTCCCGCACTCGCTTGAAATCAATAAGACTTGGATATGCGGTGGCACCGCTACAGATCATTTTTGGTTTATGGCGAATTGCCAAATCACGTAGTTCGTCGTAATCAATCAATTCGGTATCTTTGCGAACGCCATACGATTCAACATTGAACCACTTACCAGAGAAATTAACTTTAGAGCCGTGCGTCAAATGACCGCCATGTGGCAGTGACATTGCAAGAACTGTGTCACCTGGTTTGGTGAATGCTTGATAGACCGCGATATTGGCGCTTGCTCCTGAATGTGGCTGCAAATTCGCGTGCTCTGCACCAAAAAGTTCTTTTGCGCGAGCAATGCCAAGTTCTTCGACCTTATCTACCTCTTCGCAACCACCGTAGTAGCGCTTACCTGGATACCCTTCGGCATATTTATTGGAGAGCGTTGAACCGAGCGCGGCTAGGACAGCTGGCGAAGTGAAGTTTTCACTTGCAATTAATTGAAGTCCGGTGCGCTCCCGCTCCAACTCTGCGATGAGTATCGCTGCCACGTCAGGATCTTGAGCCTCGAGTGCTTCATAACTTGCACCGTAATACTTCGCGCTCATCTGCTCTCCTATCGCCAGGTATCAACCCGCTGAAATCTAGCCCAAATCCTGACTTATCTCAGGCCAGGCTTGGCGAAGGCTCGCCTGCTCTATCGCCCCAACCCGCAGAATCCGAGGTGGAGTGAGCGTGCAATCAACGACCGTGCTCTGCGCCACATTGGTCACCGTGCCACCGTCAATAATGAGCGAGATATTTGCTCCGAAAACATCATTCACCAGCGCGGGCTCGGTAAACGCAGGTCGCCCCGCAAGTCCGGCGCCTGCCACAGCAAGTGGTCCAGTCTCGTTTAATAAACGGGAGGCAAATTGATTCTCTGGCACGCGCACGGCAATCTGATCCAGAATTCGCTCATCGCCAAGATCCCAACTCAGCGCAGCGTGCGGTCGCAAATAAAGCGTGAGCAACCCTGGCCAGAATTTTTCCATTAATGCCTGCGCTGCTGGTGACGGTTCGCGAACGATTCCAACTATCCGCGTTTTATCGCCAATCATTACCGATGCTGCTTGTCCAGGCGGATCGCTTCGTAAAAGATGAAGTTCGCTGACGGCATCACGATTAAATGCATCGACAGCAAAGATGTACCCACTCTCAAGTGGAAGCGCAACAACATTTCCTGCTCTAATTTCTCGCAACGCACAATCAATCGCTGCAGGATGTGAGATATTCATTAACTCTGCCATTACCTGAGCACTCCACTACTCCATCGAGCTCTGCCATTGAAATCATAGTGAAGTTTTACTTCATCGAATGAATGAGAAAGGGCTGTACCGATGGCCTCGGATTGGCTCTCATGATGTTCGAGTGCAAGATAACCGCCAGGCTTCAAAGCGCGGAGCGCTGCATCGATAAAAAGCTTCGGCACCTGTACTCCATCTAATCCACCAAATAACGCTACATACGGCTCAAAGTGAGTGACTTCATCAGGGAGCATCTCATCCTCTGGGATATAAGGCGGATTGGCAATTACAGCATCGAATTGATGCGCTCCATCGAAATCAGCAACATCGGCTTGTACGATTTTTAAGTCGTGCTCCAATGAGGCGCCAATTTTTCTCACGTTACGTTCGAGCCAAAAAAGTGCAGCGCTCTCCTTCTCAACTGCAGTCACCCTTGCGTGAGGTACTTCGGTTGCGATACTCAGCGCAAGTGCGCCGGAACCCGCTCCCAAATCGGCAACGTGCGGTTCTGCTAGCGGAGAAATTATTGAAATAACCTTGCCGACAATCGGTTCACTCTCAGGTCGTGGGATGAGCACTCCTGGACCTACATCAAGAGTGAGCTCTCGAAAATATGCTCTACCGGTTATGTATTGAATCGGCTCCCCGGTCTTTCTTTTGTTAATCCACATCCTGAACATTTCTTCTTCATCTTGTTCAAGATGGTCGCGAAAAAGCACGTGTGTTCGAGAGAGTCCTGTTGCTTCTGAGAGAAGTATTAGAGAATCTAGCGGAGCATCCAAACTCACGTTGATAAGTTCTTGTTCTGCCCATTGCAACAGTTTGCGAGCGCCACTCATAATTATTTAGCCAGCCGCTAAACGAGTTGCCTTATCAGCATCAATTAACGCTTGGATGACTGGATCTAATTCACCATCTAGCACGACTGAGAGGTTATTCGCTTTGAAATTGACCCGATGATCACTCAATCGGTTCTCGGGGAAGTTATACGTTCGAATTCGTTCGCTCCGATCGACCGTTCGAATTTGGTTCTTTCGCTCAGCTGCCGCTGCTGCTTCTTGAGCTTCCACCGCTGCCGCTAGTAATCGCGCCCGCAAAATGCGCAGGGCTGATTCTTTATTTTGAAGCTGACTCTTTTCGTTCTGACATGAGACCACGATTCCAGTTGGAACGTGGGTCAAACGCACCGCGCTATCAGTGGTGTTGACGCTCTGCCCGCCTGGACCACTCGATCGATAGACATCAACGCGAACATCATTCATATTCAACTCAACATCAATTTCATCAGCCTCAGGCAGGACTAATACACCCGCAGCGGATGTGTGAATACGTCCTTGAGATTCGGTCTCAGGAACGCGTTGCACTCGATGAACTCCGCCCTCAAATTTCAATTTTGCATATGGCGCTCTACCTGGTTCGACTACGCCCTTACTTTTTATGGCAATCGAGACATCTTTATAGCCACCAAGATCGCTCTCAGTGGCATCAATAATCTCCGCCTTCCATCCTTGAACTTCTGCGTAACGTAAATACATTCGAAGTAAGTCACCTGCAAAGAGTGCAGACTCTTCTCCACCCGCACCCGCCTTAATTTCCATAATCACATCGCGATCATCATTTGGGTCCCGCGGTAGCAACAATTCTTCAAGCGCCTGCGCTGCATCCACCTCTGCGCTCTCTAATGAAGGAAGCTCGCTGGCAAACGACTCATCTTCTTTCGCCAACTCGCGTGCGGCAGCGAGATCTTCATTGGCAGAACGCCAACGTTTGTAGCCAGCGACTATTGGGCCAAGTTGTGCGTAGCGTTTTCCTAATTGCCGTGCTTTACCGCTATCACCATGGATTGCTGGATCAGCTAACTGCGCTTCGATGGCTGCATGTTCAGCAACCAAATCATCTGCGCTAGCAAACCGATCATTCATTATGTATTCGCCTTCCAATTAAAAAACCGCACCAGCCTGCGCAGGCAGGCAACGGTGCGGTTTAAGTAAAGTTATTTTTTGTTAGCTGATTTCTTCAAACGCTCTTCGAAACGTGCAACTCGTCCACCAGTGTCGAGGATTCGTTGCTTGCCGGTGTAGAACGGGTGGCATACCGAACAGACATCAACGGAAATTGCGCCGCTTTTCGCAGTAGAGCGGGTGGTGAATACTTCGCCGCATGAGCAGGAGACTTTTGTCTCGACATACTCTGGATGAATCTCAGCTTTCATTGTCATACTCCATTTCATTCTGCTGGGTCGAAACTGCCGAAGCAATTTCGTGAGCCAGCAACGTGTAGAGGGTTAAGGGTACTGATAGCCCTGGAACAGAGCCAATCCGCACTCTTACTGGCCGGAACTACAGGCTACTTATCGCCTTCTGAGCCTGGTCCAACCGTCGTCTTCTGGACCTGCATCAAGAACTCGACGTTGGATTTGGTTCCCTTCATCTTCTCAAGGAGAAGCTCGAGGGCTTGTTGTGGATCGAGCGCATGGAGCACGCGACGTAATTTCCAGACAATGTTGAGCTCTTCGGCGCCCATGAGAATCTCTTCTTTACGAGTTCCGGAGGCATCAACATCGACAGCTGGGAATATTCGCTTATCTGCCATTCGGCGATCTAACTTCAACTCCATATTTCCAGTGCCCTTGAATTCTTCGAAGATAACTTCATCCATGCGGGAACCGGTATCGATAAGTGCAGTTGCAAGAATGGTGAGTGAACCGCCATCTTCAATGTTACGTGCAGCGCCAAAGAATTTCTTTGGCGGATAGAGCGCTGCCGAATCAACACCACCCGAAAGAATACGTCCGCTTGCAGGAGCTGCGATGTTGTAAGCGCGGCCAAGACGTGTGATCGAATCAAGGAGCACAACAACATCGTGCCCTAACTCAACTAGCCGCTTTGCACGCTCAATTGCAAGTTCCGCAACTGTGGTGTGGTCTTCAGCTGGGCGGTCGAAAGTTGATGAGATCACTTCACCTTTAACTGAACGTTGCATATCTGTAACTTCTTCAGGACGCTCATCAACCAAAACAACCATTAAATGACATTCTGGATTGTTCGTGGTGATTGCATTTGCAATCGATTGGAGGACCATTGTCTTACCAGCCTTAGGTGGTGACACAATCAAGCCTCGTTGTCCCTTTCCAATTGGTGCGATGAGATCGATTACCCGTGTAGTCAACACGTTAGGCAAGGTTTCAAGACGTAACCGTTCTTGCGGATAGAGCGGAGTGAGCTTGTTAAATTCGACGCGATCGCGTGACTCTTCTGGATCCATCCCATTGATAGTGTCCAAACGAATCAGCGCATTGAACTTCTCACGACGTTCACCCTCGCGTGGCTCACGAACAGCACCAGTGATGACATCACCTTTGCGCAGTGAGTAGCGGCGCACCTGCTGCATTGATACATACACATCATTTGGACTTGGTAGGTAGCCAGCAGTTCTTACAAACGCATAATTCTCGAGAATGTCGAGCAATCCTCCAACAGGAATCAAGACATCATCTTCACGAATAGTCATATCGCGCTCGCCTCGATCGCGATTTCGGTCGCCACGGTCACCACGGTCACGGTGTCGATCTCGTCGGCCGCCATCTCGATCTCGGTCTCGGTCGCGGTCTCTATCTCTCTCGCCGCGATTGCCCCTGTTATCGCGGTCGCGATTGCGATCCCCACGATCGCCAGAACGCTCCTCAGAATCGCTTGACTGCGAACCCTTTGAGTTGCTCTCGCGCTGATTGTCGCGATCGTCTCGCTCATCAGACTCTTCAGAGTCGTTATCTTCTTCATCATCACTAGCGTCTTTAGATTGGGAACGCTTTGAATTCTCATTGCGGTTTTGATTCCGCTCTTTTCGACGCTCGTCACGCTCCTGTTGACGCGCCTCTTTCTCTTTTGCCGCGGCGGCGCGATTGGCTGCCTGAAGATCGGCGATTGCCTGGACTAGATCTCCTTTGGCTAACTTCGCAGCGCCTTCAATTCCCAACTGGGTGGCGACTTTACGAAGTTCTGGCAACAACATGGCTGAAAGATCGCCAGCTGGCTTTGCCTTTCGAGTACTTACTTCACTCACTATTCCTCATTCATCATGCTTGGGTTAATTTGGGTTACTTCGGTTTTTGTTGGATCTTTTTGACCGATTCTGAATCTCTGGTTCTCTCGCAGAACGCTGGGAAGTAATTGAGATTATGCGCAGATTTCTAGATATTTAGGTTTGCTAATTTTTCTAGAATCTCGACCTATTCGGGAAATATCCCGGAGCGAGGGGGTAAGCGTAACACCGGAGGGTGGGTGGAGCGCAAATCGCAAATTTAAGGTTGGCGGTGCTGATATTGGCGCGGACTCGAAGAGGCACGCGGCGACTAGCCGTTATAGATATGAGCACCTTGGCTGCTGACTCCAACGATCTGACTAGTGAACGCCCCTGCGCCAGCTCGTGCAATCTCCTGTGCATCAGCAACGCTTCCTGCGTGGAGAGCAAGAACGGTAGGACCAGAGCCGGAGATAAATGCAGCAACGCCTGCTTCTCTCAAAGTCATCATCAATTCATAACTCTTAGGCATTTGGCTCTGGCGATAGAACTGATGAATTCGATCTTCAGTTCCAGCAAAAAGTAACTCTGGTTTACGGGACAGGGCTTCGACCATGAGTGTGCTTCGCGAAATATTCACCGTTGCATCAATGTGAGGAATAGTCTCAGGCAAAAGCGCACGAGCTTTCTTCGTTGCCACTTCGCCTGAATTAGATGGGATAAATGCAATTGCCATAATCCGCATATCTACTGGAATGGAGATCGCCTTACCTGAACCATCTTCAACCCATGCGATTGTTGCACCGCCATGGAAAGCTGCTGCAACATTGTCAGGATGGCCCTCAATTTCCGTTGCAAGCGCCAATAAATCGCTATCCGTTAACCGCTCGCTCCCCGATATAACTAAGGAGCGCGCAAGAAATAATCCACCAATAATGGCGCTGGACGAAGAGCCCAGCCCCCGCCCGTGGGGAATCGCATTCAACGCACGAAGTGCAAGTCCGCGTGGTCGACCACCCATGTGATCAAAAGCAGCGTTCATCGATGCAATAACCAAATTCTTTTCATCTGTGCGAATCGTTTTTGCGCCTTCGCCAGCAACTTCTACATCTAAACCGGGTTCATCTAAAACCTGCGCCGCATAACCATCATAAATTTCAAGAGCTAATCCAAGGCAATCAAATCCTGCTCCGAGATTTGCACTTGTTGCCGGAACGCGAACTGTTACCGGTGTCGCACGAAATGTCGGACGAGAGACCATTAAGACAACTCCAAAACCTTTGCCGCTTCAGCAAGCGAGACTGGGATAACAATAGGGTCTGCCGAGCCTTCGAGCGCCCATTGCACATCCTTTAAACCATTACCCGTTACCGTGATAACGATTTTCTGATCCTTTGGTAACCGCCCTGCTGCTTTTGCCTTGAGCAAGCCCGCAAGTCCAGCAGCTGAAGATGGCTCACAAAAGATTCCTTCGCGCCCTGCAATGAGTCGATATGCGCTCAAAATTTCCTCATCAGTAACGGATTCGATACGTCCATTGGATTGATCACGTGCAGCCTCGGCCTCTTTCCACGAAGCTGGGTTACCAATCCGAATCGCCGTTGCAATGGTCTCGGGTTTCTCAACAATCGCGCCGCGGACAATCGGGGCCGCTCCCTCTGCTTGATAGCCCCACATCTGAGGTAAAGATTTTGCAATGCGATCGCGGTGATACTCCTGGTAGCCCATCCAATAAGCTGTGATATTTCCAGCATTTCCGACTGGCAAGGCGTGGATGTCGGGCGCAAATCCCAAGGTATCGATGATTTCAAATGCTGCGGTCTTCTGTCCTTGTAAACGATATGGATTTACTGAGTTCACCAGAGCAACTGGATAGTTATCTGCCAGTTGGCGAGCAAGAGTTAAACAATCATCAAAGTTGCCATCTACTTGTAAAAGTTTTGCGCCATGTATGACTGCTTGAGCTAATTTGCCCATAGCAATTTTTCCTTGTGGTACGAGGACTGCAGGGATCATCCCCGCTTTAGTCGCATACGCAGCAGCGCTTGCGCTGGTATTTCCAGTTGATGCACAGACCACAACTTTTGCACCATCTTCAGCAGCCTTACTCATCGCCATTGTCATGCCGCGATCTTTGAAGGAGCCAGTTGGGTTCGAACCTTCTACTTTGACCCAGACCTCACCATTTAACATTTCAGAGAGAACGCACGCATATACCAATGGCGTGCCACCCTCATTGAGCGTGACTATCGGCGTCTTCGAAGTGACTGGTAATCGGTGGCGATACTCATTAATTACTCCGCGCCACGGACGTGCCTGCTTCTTACCAAACATCAGTTACTCCCACCCTCAACGCGAATCACACTTTCAACAGAACGAACGGTGTCGAGCTTGCGAAGTCCCTCGACAGTTTCAGCAAGCGCAGCATCCGTTGCTGTGTGGGTCACGACGATAAGTTCTGCTTGTGCGCCGCGACCATCTTGCCTAACTGTTTGGATTGACACTGCATGAGATGAAAAAACATTAGCTACAGAGGCGAGCACGCCTGGGCGATCGTTGACATTTAATCTAATGAGATATCGAGTGAGCGTCTGTCCCATCGGAGCGATGTCACGCTCGGCGTAAGTGCTCTCCTTCGGCCCTAATCCACCAATCACCTTATGTCGTGCCACAGCGACTAGATCCCCAAGCACTGCAGACGCTGTTGGCGCGCCACCTGCACCGCGCCCATAAAACATCAGCTCTCCCGCAGCTTCTGCCTCGACGAAAACTGCATTAAAAGAATTTCGCACAGCAGCGAGTGGATGGGTATTTGGAATAAGCGCTGGATGAACTCGAACGGCAATTCTTCCATCAGGAGTTAATTCGGCAATCGCAAGAAGTTTAACGACATGTTCCATATCCGAAGCAATCTTGACAACATCTGCGGTAATTCCAGAGATTCCCTCGCGATATACATCGTTACCACTTACTCGAGAATGAAAGGCAAGACTTGCAAGGATTGAAGCCTTCGCTGCTGCATCAAAACCTTCGATATCTGCCGTTGGGTCTGCTTCAGCATATCCAAGTGATTGCGCCTCTTTTAAGGCAGCTTCGAAGGTGATTCCATCATCAGACATTTTGCTTAGTATGAAGTTGGTTGTTCCGTTCACGATTCCCATGACTCGCAGAACATGATCGCCTGCAAGTGAATCTCGTAGTGGACGAATAATTGGAATGGCGCCCGCAACAGCAGCTTCGAAATAGAGATCAACGTTATTTTTTGCCGCTGCTTCAAAAAGTTCTCCACCATGCTGGGCAAGTAACGCCTTATTTGCAGTGACTACGGATTTGCCCGAATTAAGTGCATCGAGAATTAAGGTGCGAGCAGGTTCGATGCCGCCGATTACTTCGATAATGACATCAATACTTGGATCATTAACAACCGCATGGGCATCGGTGGTGATTTTTACTCCCGCACGCTCAAGTTCGGGGCGAGCTTTCTTCGCATCATTAATAGCCACTGCTATTAACCGTAGATTTGCCCCTGCGCGAGCAGCGAGATCGTCATGGCCGGCAAACAACTGCGCAGCGACGCAACTACCTACTGAGCCAGCGCCAAGAAGCCCGACTGATATCGAGCGTTGCAACGGTTCATTTCCCACTGGCTAACTCTCCCATACTGACCCATCGTGAGGTGCTCTCTCGCGAGGAACCCGACGAGTTATCCCTCTTCTAGCGCCAATAAATCGGAGATTTTCTCGCGCCGAATGATGGTGCGCGCTGTTCCATCAGCAACCACAACAACTGGCGGGCGGAGAATGTGGTTGTAGTTGCTTGCCATGCTCCTGCCATATGCCCCGGTGGCTGGAATTGCAAGGATGTCACCGGGCACGATGTCACTGGGAAGTGCGATCTGACGAATCACGATATCGCCGCTCTCGCAATGTTTTCCAACTACCCGACTATCAGCTGCCGGCGCATTGGAATTTCTATTTGCAAGGAGCGCCGAATATTCCGCTCCATACAGTGAGGGACGAATGTTGTCACTCATGCCACCATCAACCGATATATAGGTCCGCGTCTTGCCATCTTCTAACAGGACATCTTTCACAGTACCCACTCGATACAACGTGACCATAGCTGGACCGACGATAGCTCTCCCCGGTTCAATCGCAACAGATGGAATCTCGATTTCATACTTAGCGCACTGCTGCGCCAATGCGTCGTAAATTCTGGTGAGCACGCTCTCGATATCCATCGGATCATCTGAATCTACGTAAGCGATTCCAAAGCCACCACCAAAATCTAAATGATGTAAGAGCACACCGTGGCTTTTCTGCACATCCGCAATAAATTTTACTAAGCGTTCAACTGCCAAGATGTGGCCGGTCTCATCGAAAATTTGAGAACCAATATGACAATGCACGCCTTCCAGAGTGATGTTTGCTGCATTCAAAGCGGTAGCAACGGCCAACATCGCTGCGCCACTTGCAATCGAAAATCCGAATTTCACATCTTCATGAGCTGTAGCAATAGATTCATGTGTGTGGGCTGTGATACCTGGGGTTAATCGTAGAAGAACTGATTGCTTCTTCCCCAAGTTCCCAGCGATTGAGTTAATTCGATCAAGCTCAATGAGTGAATCTGCAACAATAAATCGAACGCCAACTTTAATGGCTTCCTCAATCTCATCAACCGATTTGTTATTACCATGAACTTCAATTCGATTTGCAGGGAACTTTGCCGCTAGCGCGACTGCCAACTCTCCGCCGGTGCAGACATCAAGATTGACTCCATCTTCAGCTAACCATTTTGCGGTAGCAATCGAGGTAAACGCTTTACTTGCGTAATAAACATTTGAGCGAGAGCCAAAAATTTTCTCCATTGCTTCTTTGAATTTCACTGCACGGGCGCGAAAATCTGCTTCATCGAGAATAAAAACAGGCGTACCGAAGCGCTCAGTTAGTTCAGAGACCGATAGGCCTCCCAAAAAGAGCTCACCACTTGTCGCATCCGTTCGCGCGGTTGCAGGCCAAATCGCTGGGTTAAGTCGCGCTTTCGTATTTGCCATTACATTCGCTCCGGTGCGCTCACGCCAAGGAGTGTTAATCCGTTAGCGAGTAATTGTCTGGTAGCAGAACAGAGTAGCGCTCGAGAGGTATGGAGTGCGCTAGCTTTTTCATCGCCCATAGGTAGAACTCTGCAATCGTTATAAAAACGGTGATAGAGCCCCGCAATCTCCTCGAGGTACCTGGCCACTTTATGCGGTCCCCGTACTTGCGCCGCCGCTAGAACTACCTGCGGGAATTGCGCGAGCGCACCCGCCAATTCGTTCTCCCGTTCGTGAACGAGCAGCTCTGCTTGGAAATCTTCCAGCTTCATAGAGACGCCAAGTTCGCTGGCGTTTCGCAACAGTGCGCTGATACGCGCATGCGCGTACTGCACGTAGTACACAGGGTTGTCGTTGGAGTGCTTTTTCATTAGATCGACATCTAAGGTGAGTGGGGTATCTGTTGGATATCTACTCAGTGTGTAGCGAGCTGCATCCACTCCAACTTTTTCGACAAGCTCTTCTAAGGTAATGATTGTCCCAGCGCGCTTGGATAGTTTTACCTCTTCGCCATTTTCAAAAATCTTCACCATCTGGCCGATGAGAACTTCAATATTTTGCTCAGGATCATCGCCAGCACACGCGACTAGCGCTTTCAGTCTGCCTACATACCCATGATGATCGGCGCCGAGTAAATAAATGCATAGATCAAAACCACGCGTTCGTTTATCTAGATAGTAAGCAGTATCCGAGGTGAAATAGGTGAGCTCACCATCAGCTTTGACTAATACTCGATCTTTATCATCGCCATAATCTGTCGTACGCAACCAGGTTGCACCGTCTGCCTTAAAGATGTGGCCCTTATCTTCAAGACGTTGTGCAACAGTTGCGACAGCACCTGAATCATGAAGTGATTTTTCGGAGTACCAAACATCAAAGTGAGTGCCGAAAGTTTTGAGCACGCCTTTTTGCTGCTCGAGCTGAAGTCGATACCCGGCATCACGAAATGCGGCGAGCGCATCTGAACCTTCTTTTTGAAGGATCGTTGGGTCTTCGCTAACAATCTCGCGAGCGAGATCTTGAATGTATCCGCCGTGGTATCCATTCTCGGGAGTGGGCAAACCATGGGCAGCAGCATGGAGAGAAGCTGCAAAGAGTTCCATCTGTGTGCCACGATCGTTTATATAAAACTCGCGCGTAACTTTCGCACCAGCAGCGATTAACACTCGTGCAATGGAATCTCCTACCGCCGCCCATCTAGTGTGGCCAAGATGAAGTGGGCCTGTCGGGTTTGCGCTAATGAATTCCAAATTAATCCGAACACCAGAGAGCGCATTACCGTTACCGAAATTGGCGCCTTGCGTGAGAACTTCCCGAACAATCGCGCTCTGCGCTCCTTGTGCCAAAGTGATGTTAATAAAACCGGGACCTGCGATATCAACTTTCGCAATCCCAGGAATTTGAGAGAAGAGCGGGGCGATGAGCGAGGCTAATTCGCGGGGGTTTCTTCCCGCGGGCTTTGCCAGTTGGAGCGCTATGGAGGTGGCGTAATCACCATGGTCGCGATTCTTTGGGCGCTCGAGCGGAAACTCTGCCGGTGCTGGCGCCGGCCCAATATCGAGCCCCGAACCGGCAAGCGCTGCCGACAAGCGCTGGGTTAACTCCTCTGGATTCACACCCATAAGGGTATCGGCCTTACCCTTAGCCAGGTAACGCGCCACCTTCTTACGCGGGAGTGGTGAAATGGCAGACACGCAGGTCTTAGGAACCTGTGACTTCGGTCGTGTGGGTTCAAGTCCCACCTCCCGCACCAGATAACAGATATTTCATTGCTAGTTGTAGTTGCTAGTTGTAGTTGCCAGTTCTCGCTAGCAAAGTTTTGGAGTGAAGTTGTGAAATTACGCGATCTCGTGCAAGAGAAATATGTAGGTCGATTTTATTTTGCGCGCTTCGTTTCAAATGTAGGAAATGGAATGGCTCCAGTTGCACTCGCATTTGCAGTGCTTGATCTTCCAAATGGCAACGCAACACTTCTTGGAACAATTCTTGGAATCAACACTGTTGCTCTACTTATTATGTTTCCCTTTGGTGGCGTCATTGCCGACCGCTATGGCAGAGCGAAGTGGATTGCCTATGGAGATGTGTTAACTGCGCTGTTGCTCTTCTTCCAAGTTTCTTTCTTTGCAACTGGCAACGTTCCGTTCTGGGTATTTGTCGTAGTCAATGTTGGATGCGGTTTACTTCTTGGAATTTGGTGGCCAGCTTTCAATGGTGTCTTGCCAGCACTTCTGCCCGAACGAGCGCTTCAGAAGGCGAATGCGCTCAATAACATGTTCTCGAATACTGCCTTAATCATTGGCGCCGCCCTGGGTGGCATCTTGGTAAGTACTGTCGGAAGCACAACTGCTCTCGCAGTTGATGCTGCAACTTTTCTTGTTGCAGGGCTTGTCGTTTATACCTTCAAACATATGACGCCACCTATGGAAATTGTCGAAAACACAATGCTTCATGATTTGAAAGAGGGATGGCGTGTTTTCACCTCATTTCGTTGGCTAGTCGTGATTGACATCTGCTTCGCCTTTATCGTGATGTCTTGGGCAGCAGGAGAAAATGTGCTTGGACCCTTGGTTGCACGTGAGAAATTTGATGGGGCAAAGTCTTGGTCCATGGTGCTTACTGCCGTCTCAATCGGCTTGATTGTTGGTTCGTTTGTTGCCATGAGGTTCCATCCAAAGTACCCCATGCTTACCATGATGTGCCTAACTGTTTTTCTCGCTATCTATATCTGGACTATCGCAAAACCTCAGCCGCTTTGGATCATCATTATCGCTGCCTTTTTATGGGGCGTTGTCTTCGATCTTTGGAAGACTATTTGGGATACCGCCTTGCAGACCAGAATTCCACGTGAAGCTCTCTCGCGAGTGGCTGCTTATGACGGGGTGATTGTCATGCTCTTTCGCCCGGTTGGCCTCGCGCTTGCTGGCCCTTTGGCGGAAAAATTTGGAGTAGAAAGAACGCTCAACGGAGCAGCAATCCTTGTCGTGCTTGCCATTCTCTTTTCGCTCTTATTCCCAGAGGTACGAAAGTTTGAACGACTTCAACAAGACCGCTAAAACCATTTCTCTCTCTCGCGGGAAATTTCTTCTGCTAGTTCTCGCATTGCTTTCCCGCGATGGCTAATTGAATCTTTGAGCTCTGGATCCATCTCACCGGTAGTCTGGTTAAACCCAATAGGTATAAAAATTGGGTCATAGCCAAAACCTTTTTCACCGCGAGGTGCGTCAATTAAATTACCCACCACCTCCGCTCGAAGAACTATTTCATAACCCCTCGGAGCGACAAATGCTGCTGCACATACAAATTGTGCTTTTCGATTAGTTATACCGTCCATTTCATGCAAAACTCTATTTAAGTTTGCCTGATCATCTCCATGCACTCCGCTGTAGCGCGCAGAAAAAATCCCAGGTGCTCCCCCGAGGTGATCTACAGCTAATCCACTGTCATCGGCAATTGCTGGCAAATTAGTAAAGTGCGAGACTGCTCTAGCTTTTAAGAGTGCATTGCCTTCGAAAGTATCTTCTGTCTCTGCTACATCAGCGAGATCTGGAAAAGCATCGGTACCAAGTAATTTCACTCCAGGTAAAGTAATAGCAAAGATACGTTCGAGCTCTCTAATTTTTCCTTTATTTCGAGTGGCAAGGACTATCTCCACTTGCGCTCCACTTAGGTTAAAGCTTTTTTCTGAAGCGTAGCTAATTGACTACAACCATGTAGAGCTAGATCTAACAGGCTATCTAAGAGAGCACGATCAAATGGATCGCGTTCTGCGGTTCCTTGAACTTCAACAAATTTTCCAGAACCCGTACAAACGATATTCATATCAGTCTCAGCGCGAACATCCTCTTCATAACAGAGATCGAGCATTGGCTTGCTATCAATAATTCCTACAGAGATTGCAGAAATGGAATCGGTGATAGGAGATTTGCTCATAATATTTTTTGCCATTGCCCAGGTGATTGCATCAGATAGCGCGACATAGGCGCCAGTGATTGCTGCGGTACGAGTTCCACCGTCTGCCTGGAGCACATCACAATCAAGAATGATGGTGTTCTCACCTAAAGCTGACATATCTATAACTGATCGAAGTGAACGCCCGATTAATCGCGAGATTTCTTGAGTTCTGCCTCCAAGTTTTCCTTTAACGCTCTCCCGATCAGAACGGGTATGAGTTGCGCGTGGCAACATCGAATACTCGGCTGTAACCCATCCCTTACCTTGACCCTGCATCCATCGCGGCACTCCCTCAGTAAAAGATGCCGTGCAGAGAACTCGAGTCATTCCAAACTCAACGAGAACTGAACCTTCGGGATGTGTTGACCAATTGCGAGTAAAGCGAACCTCACGCAGTTGATTATTCGCTCTGCTATCAATCCTTGCTGGTGAACTCATAATGTAAGCGTATCCACTGATCGAACTTCCGGACCGAGAAAACGTCGTGCAAGCGCAGAAAAAGTTCGAGTGTCGCCTGTGGCGAGAAATCGATGCATCGGTGGAGTTGAATGATCTGTTCGTTCGAGCCCGGCATCAGCAAGAGTTCGATAGAGATCTTTCGCAGTCTCCTCAGCGCTCGAGACAAGCGTCACTTTCTCGCCAACTACGTAAGAAATAATTCCCGTGAGTAACGGATAGTGGGTGCAACCTAGAACTAAAGTATCGACATCCGCTTCAATAATTGGTTTCAAATATCCTTGAGCAATCTTAAGAATCTCTTGACCAGAAGTTTCACCGCGCTCAACATAAGAGACAAAGAGCGGACAAGGTACTGAGGTAATTTGTAGATGCGGTGCAGCGGCAAAGGCATCCACATACGCTCGAGAATCAATTGTTGTTTGCGTGCCAATGACGCCAACCTTGCCATTGCGAGTTGCTGCTACCGCGCGCCGAACAGCAGGTTGAATAACTTCAATTACAGGGATGCTGTACCGCTCCCGCGCATCTCGAAGCATTGCAGCGCTTGCAGTGTTACATGCAATCACAATTGCTTTCACGCCTTGATCCACCAAGTTATCCATGATTTCTAATGCGAAGGAACGGACCTCTGCTAACGGGCGCGGACCATACGGGCCACGAGCAGTATCGCCTACATACAAAATCGGTTCGTTGGGAAGTTGGTCGAGAATCGCACGCGCAACCGTTAAACCTCCGACGCCAGAGTCAAACACACCAATCGGGGCGTTCGGATCACCAGTCAGCGAACTCATAGGAGGAGCCTAAGCCCAAAGTTGTCCTTCTAGGCGTTCTTCCGCATCAGAAATATCGCCGTGGTAAATACCGGTCGAGAGATATTTCCATCCTGCATCACAGAGAATGAAGGCAATGTCTGCGCTCTTACCGCTCTTCACAACTTCATTACCAATACCGATTGCAGCGTGCAAGATTGCGCCAGTTGAAATCCCAGCAAAAATTCCCTCCTCATCAAGGAGCTGACGCACTCGCTTTACTGAATCATGGGCGCCCACAGAGAATCTTCGAGTGAGGATTGTTGGATCAAATAGTTCGGGAATGAAGCCTTCATCAATATTTCGCAGTCCATAAACCAATTCACCGTAGCGCGGTTCTGCTGCAATAATTTCTACATCTGGTTTGTGTTGGCGGAAAAAGCGCCCAGTGCCCATCAAAGTTCCAGTTGTGCCAAGTCCAGCAATAAAGTGTGTGATTGTTGGTAAATCCTCTAAAAGTTCAGGGCCAGTACCGTAGAAGTGCGCCTCCGAGTTTGCAGGATTTCCATATTGATAGAGAAAGACCCAGGTGGGATTCTCTTTTGCTAACTCTTTCGCCACTCGAACAGCTTCGTTTGAACCTCCAGCAGCAGGTGAGGAAATAATTTTTGCTCCCCACATTTCAAGCAATTGCCGACGTTCAACTGATGTGTTCTCTGGCATCACGCAGATCATTTGATAGCCACGTAACTTGGCAATCATCGCAAGTGAAATTCCAGTATTTCCTGAAGTAGGTTCTAATATCGTTGAACCAGGTTTTAGTAGACCTTCGGCTTCAGCTTTTTCAATCATGTAGAGCGCAGCGCGATCTTTAACCGATCCAGTTGGATTGCGATCTTCCATCTTCGCCCACAAGCGAACATTTGGTGCCGGTGAAAGTTTTGGTAATCCGATTAACGGGGTACGTCCAACTGATTCTACGAGCGAGTTAAATCGCGCCACAGTGGTCCGCACCACCTGCAACGGCGGGAAGAATAGTTACGTTGTCGCCAGCGCTCAGCGCAAGATCAAGTCCACCAATAAACCGGACATCCTCATCGTTGACATAAACGTTGATGAAGCGAAGTAACGCTCCATTTTCCATTAGTCGCTCATCGAGTCCGTTAAATTGTTTACCAAGATCTGCAATCAACTCTCGTAGGGTTGCGCCATGGCCAGTCACAGTTTTCGAGCCACCTGTATAGGGACGCAAAATCGTTGGAATGCGAACCTCAATCGCGTTACTGCTAGCGGCGTTCATCTACTTATTATCTCGCAGAGAGTTCCTATCTGCTAATCGCCAATGATTTCGACTGGCTCCTCACTTACTTCGCCATTCACAATGCGAAAGGAACGGAATTCACTTCTAGATGCAATCTCTTCGCGAGTAGAGAGCAGGACGTAATGCGCATCGGGTTCGCCCGCATAGGCGATATCGGTCCGCGAGGGATATGCCTCCGTGGAGGTATGCGAGTGATAGATCACGACCGGAACCTCATCACGATCGTCGAGCTCTCGATAGAGGGCAAGGAGCGCCTTCGACTCAAACTCATAAAAGGTTGGCGAATAGGCTGAATTCTCCATAGGGATATGGCGAGCCGGGCGCCGGTCGCTCACGCTTCCGGCAATTACGCCACATGCCTCAATGGGGTGCTCCCGCTCCGAGTGCTCCCAGAGCGCTGCCACTAACTCCGAGCTGATCTTCAAAACCATGAGGCAAGGGTACGGGGCGAGCTGGAAGAACGGAGTTGCGTCTATGGAGTGTCCGATTTGTCGGATTATTTATTAAAAAAGTTTACTAAATAGGGCGATAGAGGTTGCGATTGCCTCTCCCAGGCCTCACCCTTGTCCTTAATAAGTTTCTCAGGAAGGCAGACCGTTGATATCGGGGCCTGGCTCTCTGAGGGGCTTCCTGCGAGCCAAACAGCCTGCAGGTATCCAACAACGGAAGGCATTCACTCTATGTCAAATGCTGTCGCATTAACCGAGGGCCAATTTAACTGGATCTATAACGTCCTCTCCTTTGGCCTCATCAGCATGATCGCATGCACCGTGTACACATTGGTTTCACAACCACGTGTACTCCCGAAGTACCGCAAGGCTCTTGTCCTCTCCTCAATGGTTACCTTCATTGCCGGTTACCACTACTGGAGAATTTTCAATTCATTCCACGAAGCTGCAGGCGACGGATACAGCATCACTGTCCGCGGTGCAAACAATGCCTTCAATGAGGGCTACCGCTATGTGGACTGGATTCTTACTGTGCCACTACTTCTTGTTGAAGCAATCGCTGTATTGGCGCTTGCAAAGGAAGTTGCTTCCTCACTAACAAACCGTCTCGTCATTGCATCTGCATTGATGATTGGTCTTGGTTACCCAGGAGAAATCTCCATGGACAACAACACCAAGATTCTATGGGGCGTTCTTTCAACAATTCCATTCCTCTACATCCTTTATGTACTCTTCCGCGAACTTGGCGCATCACTCGAGCGTCAACCAGCAGGAGTTGCAGCAACAGTTGGTCGTCTACGACTTCTTCTCATCGCGACATGGGGCGTGTATCCAATTTCCTACATGTTCCCGCTCTTCGATATCGGTGCGACTGATGCATTCGTATGGCGCCAGACTGGCTACACCGTTGCGGATATCTTGGCGAAGTGCGTCTTCGGACTCACGATCTACAAGATCGCTCGTATGAAGTCTGCTGCAGAAGGAATGAAGGAAGAGTAAATCTTCTCTCAATTCTAGTTACGACTAGTGAGAACCGGGCAGGGAAACCTGTCCGGTTCTTTTATTTTATTTAACTCTCTCCATCCACACTTAAAATATCTATCAGTATTTCTTGTAGCCAGCCCAACCAGGCAAATAAATTAAAGATTCCTTTATCGGGGTTCTCATCGCTCATTGCCGCAAATCTCTCTTGCGCATCGGCAGTAACGTTCAATCTCGTCCCAAGGGCTAGGCGCATATCGTTCAAGCCCATCAGCCACATCTGAGCTTTCTCTTCAGGCAAAATGAAGTGGAGCTCTTCTCGCTTATTTAAACCAGGCGCCGTTAAATCAAGGGCATGATCACCAAGGTGTTCCATCAAAATATCCCGAATTGCATGTGCATGTGATCGCTTTTTTTCGCGAGCGCTATGTTCGGTATATCGCCTAAATTCAGCAGCGTCTCGCTCATCTTTATATGCATCAGGAAGGAGCCGGGCGAGTACAGGATCCTCAGGTAGTGAATCATTACTTGAGATACCCACGACGGCTAGAAGGGGATCTGCAGGTGCATCTCCCTCTCCCAATAATTCAAGAATCTGCTCTGTAAGACTCTTGAGAATCGCGCCCTCGTAGTGGGAGAAGGTTGCGAGTATCTCGCCATTGCGTTTCCGTGAAAACCCACTCATTCGCGCGCCTATCTCATTCGCTCTTTTGCAAGGTGGCCCACAAGCCATATTCGTGGAGCATGGCCACATCATGTTCCATCTCTTCGCGCGTTCCTGAACTCACAACCGCTTTCCCATCATTGTGCACTTGAAGCATTAATTCATGCGCTTTGCTCCGAGAGTATCCAAAGACAGCCATAAAAACATGGGTGACGTATGACATGAGATTGATTGGATCATCCCAAACTATTGTGACCCACACTTTGTCATGAAGCGTTCGAAGAAATTCCTCAACTGAATCAGAGGGCGTAACTTCCGTGGTTGACTTCATTCTCACTACGCCTCCTATCCTTACCGGATAAGTACTGCAAATGGTTCTCCTTGAGAGCCATTGTATTTTTCGCTTGCCGCAACGGTAACCCGAAAATTCATAAACCCTCGTGATCTAGGGTAGACGATAAATAAATAGCCACCATTTAACTCAGAAACTGAACCAGAATCTAAATTTCGCCAGCCAGATTCTCCTTTAACCTGCAGCGTCACCACGCCCTCGCGTGGCGCTAGTTGAGCGAGAATCTCCAAAGGTTCTCCTACCTTTGCATAAGCCGGCGCCTGAACTGCTAGCGACCGAGTCACTTTGATGGTGCCAATTGCGCTCTCGCTAGCCATGCGCTCCCAGCTCTCGATGGTGATTGCGCGGAAAGATAATGCGCTACCAACAATTAGATCAATCTCTGCCGAGCCGTCTTTTTCTGTTTTGGTGGAAGAAAGATCTTTCCACGTTTCATCATTCTTTCTTCTAAATTGAAAAATTACATCTAGATTTTCAATTGGGCTTTTATCTTTTAGAGAGAAGAAAGCGGTAATTCTTTGAGTTGCACCATAATCCGTTGCCAACTCACTTTCTTTAAGTGTTGCCACCACAACATCCGGTCCAATTGTCCGGGCAAATTCCAAAATTCCATTAACCGCATCGCTACTAGCCTGACTCAAAGTCCACTGGACCAGGCCACCAATTCGATATTTTGTGACAAACTCTGCACGCGCAAGGTAAGCACGTTTATCTTGATACCAAGCAGTGCGTGATGCCGTGCATGAGACTGGCTCGCCAGCTCCGTTCACACCGTTATAGGTTTTTTGGTACTTAAAGGAGGCCTCACCGCGCGTTGCGTCGTAAACCGGAGTCGTTCCATAGGAGAGCGCCAAGTCAGAACCCTTCGCCGCATCAAAAACGGCAGCCTTTGCACCAGGCTTAATTAACGATGCAACATTCTTTGGGCATGTTCCCTCGATCTTGGTCACCCAGTCTCTGCCATACCCCGGAATGCCCACCCAAACTTTCGATGCAGGAATTACTGAGATTGCATATTTAAGCGCAGCTTCCGTCCACTCGAGCGGGCCAATCGGACCAGGTTTTCCTACTGAATAGTCGTACGACATGATTCGAAGGCGATCAATGTATGGGGCAATTCCTGGCCAGTCGTAAACAAAATAAGAGCCCTTACGGCCAGTTTTTGGATCGAATAGGACAGGTGTAGTTACCGATAATAATTTGTCATTCGCACGTAAGCTTGCTGATAATTCAGAGATAAAAAGTGTCCATACTGGTTTTGTCTTAGCCCAAGAAGATGAACCATCAACAAAAGCAAATCCTTCAAGATCAAGATCGATGCCATCAAAGTTATTCGTTACTACTAACTTGGTTATAGTCGAGACTACCTCTTTACGCGTGCTTTCTTTTGAAAGATATCCATACAAAACTAATTTCTTGGTGCCATCGGTGATTGCAGGAAGAATTTTTATTCCTTGAGATCGAAGTAGTTGTACCTGCTCTGCCATTTTTAGCGATGGATTAGCCGACGTAAATTGATTCTTGATTGTTTTCGAACTCGTGAGTGAGTACCAGAATGGGGAGACCTCACCAATCATCTCTTTGTAAGCGATTGTGCGAGCGACTCCACTGCGAACGCTGTAATAAGGAATCCATCCGGTGTAGATCTTTCGTGCGGGCTTATTTCCAGACGAGGTTGCAGTTACTGAGTTGGTAGCTGCTGGCGTGGGGTCAGTGGGACTGGCACCAGGACTGGCACCAGGACTGGCACCAGGACTGGCACCAGGACTGGCACCAGGACTGACACCAGGACTGACAACAGAAGGCGTGGGATTGGCAGCATGTGCCTGAATTGCTATTGGTGTTAACAATACAAATAAATTAAAAGTGAGAAGTGCTCCAAGGTACTTTCGCACTTTTCTCATGCTAGACATGATAGGAGTATCACTGCTTCAAACGACTGTGAATCTCTTTGCATGTTGGGCAGATTGGAAAGTTTTGTGGGTCTCGCGATGGAATCCACTTCTTACCGCAGAGCGCACGAATGGGTTTACCTGTCACTGCTGATTCAACAATCTTCGCCTTATCCGCGTAGTGTGAGAATCGCTCGTGGTCACCATCATCTGTTCCGGTGTGCTTAGTTTTTGGCGCACTATCAATAATCGATCCCAGGCGCTCTCGAATCCCCACGAACTGCTCCCCCTAAATCTCACTAGATCTCACTAGGTCTCACTAAATCTCGTCTGCAAAATCTCATCCGAATCTGCAACTTTCCGAACTCTCGCAGCTAACGGTCAGGCCTTATGGTGCAAGCCTAGAGGTTCGAGGCGTACCCTTCTCCTTATGGCAGCAACTACCGGGCACCTGAAAGACCTGGTCAGCTCGGATGGGCTCTCCCGCGATGACCTCGAATTGCTCTTGGAGACAGCCGCGCGTTTTGCTGTAAAGCCACTATCAGAATCGAATTTTCTTGCAGGCGAGAGCGTCGTTATATATATGAATAAAGCATCAACACGCACCCGCTTGGCATCGGAGACCGCGGTGGCACACCTCGGTGGCACTCCAATCTTCGTCCGTGGTGATGAGTTGCAAATTGGACGAGGTGAGACGATTGCTGACACCGCACGGATCGTGAGCGCATTTGCAAAAGCATTCATTATTAGAACGTACGCACAAAGTGATGTCACAGAGTTTGCAACATGGGCAAGTATTCCGGTAATCAACGCTCTCACTGATGTAGATCATCCAACGCAACTTCTCGCTGACTGGGTAACTATTCGCGAAGTTTTCGGGAAGAAGTTAACTGGACGAAAGTTCACTTACCTTGGCGATGGAAATAATATGGCGAATGCATGGATGCTGATGGGTGCGACTTTGGGCGCTCATGTGACTATTGCGACCCCGCCAGGAAAATGGGCACCAGACACCTCTGTCGTCGAACGCGCGCAGAAGATTGCAAACTCACATGGTGGAACTATCGAATTGACGAACGACCCCGCAGCGGCCGCCCGCGGTGCGAGCGTGCTCTATACCGATGTATGGATGTCCATGGGAGATGCAGAGAGCGTGCGTGAAGAGAAATTGCGTGACCTATCTGAATTTGCCGTAACCAAAGAGATCCTCGATCTCACCGCATCGGACTCCATATTTATGCACTGCCTACCTGCACACCGCGGCGAAGAGGTGTCAGCGGAGGTTATTGATGGCCCCAAATCCGTTGTTTGGCGTCAGGCGTATCACAGAAGGACAACCATCCAGGCTGTGCTCTACCATTTAATTAATCGAGATTTACGAGGCGCCGCCTCATCCCCCAACAGCGCAGGAAGGTAGCCATGCATATCTTTGTCCCGCGTGAAGGAAAATCTGGTGAACTAAGAGTTGCAATCGTTCCTGATGTGGTTTCGAAATATATCCGCGCTGGTTTTACTGTGGCAGTTGAGAGCGGTGCAGGTGTACATGCTCAAGCAGATGATGCCTCGTTCACTGCTGTAGGAGCAGAGATCGTCTCAGCAACTGGAATCTCGAGTGCCGATGTAATTCTCTCGGTAAATCCACTCAACGCTGCCCAATTTGCATCGGTGAAAAAAGGCGCGATAACTATCTCCTTCCTCTCGCCCAATCAATCACTTGATTCGATTGGTGCAGCAGCAAAAGCTGGTGCAACCGCCTTTTCGTTAGAGTTGGTGCCACGTATCTCACGCGCACAATCAATGGATGCACTGACCTCGCAGGCGCTCTGCGCTGGATATCGCGCTGCGTTGGTTGCTGCAGAGCTTTCGCCGCGATTTTTCCCGTTGTTAATGACTGCTGCTGGAACCGTAACGCCTGCAAATGTCGTGGTCCTCGGAGCAGGAGTTGCAGGGCTACAAGCAATTGCTACTGCGCGACGTCTTGGCGCCGTTGTCTCTGCCTACGATGTTCGCCCCGCATCAGCGGATGAAGTTCGATCAATGGGTGCGACATTTATTGATTTGAAATTAGAGGCTCTCGAAGGCGCTGGTGGTTATGCGCGAGAGATGACCGAAGAGCGCGCAGCAAAACAACGAGAGCTACTTACTCCATATCTTGCTAACGCTGACGTCGTGATTACAACTGCGGCAGTTCCCGGTCGCCCAGCACCACGTTTGGTCACCGAAGGGATGGTTGCGGCGATGAAACCAGGCTCGGTAATCGTGGATCTTGCGGCAGAGAGCGGTGGAAATGTTGCCGGCGCACTTCCCGGCGAGATTGTCGAGAAAAATGGCGTACGCATTTGGGGCGGCAAAGATGTTCCGAGCCAACTTGCCTTTCATGCCTCGCAACTCTTTGCAAAGAATTGCATGAACTTACTTCTCCTCATGGTGAAGAGCGAGAGCGATGCCAATGGCTCCAATAAGAGCTCCTTACATCTTGATTTTGATGATGAAATCATCGCGGCAAGCGCAGTAACACATGAAGGTGAAGTCCGCCACGAAGGGGCGAGAACTTCTCTCGCTAATGGCGCAAGCGGAGGTGCTCGATGAGTAGTGGGTTAGCTCTTATTTCAATTTTTGTTCTTGCGGTATTTGTTGGTTTTGAAGTGGTGTCAAAGGTCTCCTCGACGCTCCACACTCCATTAATGAGCGGTGCAAATGCGATTCACGGCGTCATTCTCGTGGGCGCGATCATCGTTGCTTCGCATAGCGATAACACGCTTCAACTCAGTCTTTCATTAGTAGCAATTGTCCTGGCGACAATCAATATGGTTGGTGGCTTTGTTGTCACCGATCGCATGCTCGAAATGTTTAAGCCAAAAAAATTACCTACGCCCAAGAGCGATGAGGTGAGGTAACTAAATGAGCCGTGATCTCTATGACCTCATTGGTCTCGTCGCAGCAGTCTGCTTCATTCTGGCGCTTAAAGGTCTTTCACACCCCAAGACCGCTCGGCGGGGCAATTTAATTGGCGCTGCTGGCGCGACTATTGCCACTCTTGTGGTCTTCTTCTATGGGGATCAACTCCCACTGAAAAACCTCCCGCTAATTCTCCTTGCAATTCTCGTTGGTCTGATTATTGGCGTACCTGCCGCGCGCAAAGTACAGCTCACTCAGATGCCACAGCTAGTTGCGCTCTTTAATGGCGTCGGTGGTGGTGCAGCAGCACTTGTTGCCATCGTGGAGTATTTAAAATTGGGTGAAGAGGCAGTTAAAAGTGGCAAACCAATCACAGCGGCTGTTCTGATTGCGACGGTATTTACCGTAGTCGTTGGAACGACATCTTTCACGGGCTCGATTGTTACCTTCCTTAAACTCCAAGAGTTAATGACCACACGCCCAGTCATCTTCCCGGGTGGACGTTTTATTATTGCTGGAAATTTAGTAGCGATTCTTGCATGTAGTGGATGGGTGTACTCCGCTGCGGATACCACTTCGGTCTTGGTGTTAATGGCTCTCTCTGCGCTCTTTGGCATTCTCTTCGTTCTTCCTGTCGGTGGCGCCGATGTTCCGATTGTTATCTCGCTACTTAATGCATTTACTGGCCTTACTGTTGCGGCGAGTGGTTATGTACTCGAAGCAACGCTTCTGATTGTCGCTGGAACTCTCGTTGGCGCATCGGGAACGATTTTGACGAGGTTGATGGCCGAAGCGATGGGTCGCTCCCTCTTTGGCACGCTCTTTGGTGCATTTACTGCAACGGCGAGCGCAGCAGGCGAAGCAGATGCGCGCCCCGTTAAATCTGGATCGGCAGAAGATGTTGCAATCTTGCTTAACTACGCGCGCCGAGTTGTGATTGTCCCCGGTTTCGGACTTGCGGTAGCGCAGGCTCAACACACCGTTCGAGAGCTCGCCGACCTCATGACCGCTAAGGGAATCGATGTTGCTTATGGCATTCACCCTGTTGCAGGTCGTATGCCAGGACATATGAATGTTCTTCTCGCTGAAGCAAATGTTCCTTATGAGCAACTCGTGGAAATGGATGAAATTAATCCGACCTTCCCACAGACCGATGTTTCAATTGTTATTGGCGCCAACGACGTTGTTAATCCTGCGGCGAAAACTACGCCAGGTTGCCCGATCTATGGCATGCCTATTCTTGATGTACAACAGTCGGGAAATATCATCTTCCTCAAGCGATCGATGCGACCAGGCTTTGCCGGTATTGAAAATGAACTTCTCTATGATCCAAAGACAACGTTGCTCTTTGGTGATGCAAAAGCTTCATTAACAAAGGTTGTTAGCGCGCTAAAAGCGCTTTAATTAATCGCTACTTGCCACTCTTAAGACTCTTGTAACTCCTCTGGAGTGCCATGGATCTTATGGATATCGCTTGGCCGTTTGATGGTAGGGATTCGCCCTAACTTTCCTTTTTGGAAATCATCGAAAGCTTGGAGAACTTCGCTCTTGGTGTTCATCACAAAAGGCCCCATCCAGGCAACAGGCTCTTTGATGGGCTCACCACCGAGAATGAAAACATCCATCTGTGGCATCCGTGATTCTTGTTTATCGTCAGCCGAGATAATTATTGAATCGCCAGGGCCAAATACTGTCATCTGTCCAGATTTCACTGGACGACGCTCAAGGCCCATCGAACCAAAACCATTAAGAGTGTAAGCAAGTGCATTGAAATCTTCGCGCCATGGCAGTCGAAGTTGTGCACCCGGTGAGAGCGTTGCGTGTATCAAAGTAATAGGAGTGCGAGTGCGCCCTGGGCCGTTATGTCCGGCAACCTCTCCGGCAATTACGCGAAGGAGTGCGCCGCCATCATGCGATGCAAGGAGCGCAACATCGTTTGCGCGAACATCTTGATATGCAGGTGGAGCCCACTTCTGCGCTTTAGGAAGATTGACCCAGAGTTGAAATCCATGGAAGAGACCACCGCTGACAACTAAATGCTCGGGTGGAGTTTCGATATGGAGAATGCCTGCACCCGCTGTCATCCATTGGGTATCACCGTTGGTGATGGTGCCGCCACCGCCATTGCTATCCATATGGTCGAAAATTCCATCAATGATGTAGGTGACGGTTTCAAAACCACGATGTGGGTGCCATGGAGTTCCCTTTGGTTCACCCGGTGCATATTCCACCTCACCCATTTGATCGAGGTGAATGAAAGGGTCGAGTTCGGCGAGATCGATGCCGGCAAAGGCGCGGCGTACAGGGAATCCTTCCCCTTCAAAACCTTGTGGCGCTGTGGTGACTTGTTTAACGGTTCGCGGACGGCTCTTCTCAGAGGTGAGGGTGGCATCAACGCGCGGGAGGATGGTGATGTCAGGGACGGTAACTGCTGGCATCTTTTCACTCCTATTTCTGGCTAATCTGGTTGAAACTTCAACCATCCATAACTATATAACCAATCTCCTTGGCGGCGCATTCCCAAAGTTCAACCCAGTTATCAACAAGAGCTCTCAATTTCGGCGAAAATGTCAGCCTCACCGAGAAGTATCCCCCCATGAATTTTCTCGATCATCGAGTCAGCGAGATTAAAGCTGCTCGTCCCAGCGCTCAGAATTTGGCCGAGTTAACTTCACTCTCTTGCTACGAATTGACCCCCGACGGTCGAGTAGAGCTCCTCGCCGCCCTCGAGAAACATCTCTCATGGCTCACCTCTCATATCAATCAGGTCACCTACCTCATCTCTCTCGATCAACCAGGTGCGCAATCTGCTGGAGCATTTGAAGGATATGGTGCAAGCGGTGGAGCAATTACCTCTGATCTCAATGATCAAGAACGGGAAGAAATAGCGGCCGCACTTCGAATTAGTCCAAATAGCGCTCAACATAGAATCGATACCGCAAACCTTTTAGTCCATCACCTCCCCGAAACTACTCGCGCTCTCGCCGAGGGATCAATCTCCACTGCACACGCCAATGCCATCGCCCGGGAGAGCGCACCACTTATCTATGGCGGTGCAGATAAATCTGTAATAGCCAAGATTGAGGCGAAGGCGCTCTCTAGCGCAGAATTCTCTACGCCAAATCAGATAGCGGTTGCGATTCGAAAGGCTGTTGCACAAGCTTCGCCTCAGGATTTTGAAGAGAAGTTTATAAGTGCGCGAGAAGAGCGGAGAGTTATTTGCTATCCCGAGCGCGATGGTATGTCGACTATCTCTGCTCTGTTAACAGCATCTGATGCGCGATTAATCATGCGCTCACTTGAGAAGAGAATTGCAGAGAGTAAAGATTTATCAAAGAGCGCCGATCAAAGACGTGCAGATGCATTTGTCGAACTATTGACAGGCGAAGAGGCCAGCCACGAGGGCGGCGAAAAATCCACTCCGAAGAAATCAGCTATGACTATCAATGTCATTGTGGATCTTCCGACGCTCCTGGGTCTTGCAGATAATCCTGCTGAGTTAAGTGGATATGGCGCCATTCCAGCCTCTCTTGCTCGTGAACTAGCGAACTCATACCCCTGGCGCCGGTTCATAACTGATCCAATTAACGGAGAGTTGCTCGAATGTGGTCGAGAGAAATATCAACCTCCCCAAGCGCTCACTGAATTTATTAATGCACGAGATAAAACCTGTCGCTTCCCAGGTTGTCGTCGAGCTGCAGAGTTAAGCGATATTGATCACGCAATTCCCTGGGATGATGGCGGTCAGACCAATCCAGCAAATCTGGGTGCGCTATGTAGAAGACACCACAGATTAAAAACACATGGTGGTTGGAAAATCATTAGTAACCCTGATGGGTCATGCACGTGGACCTCGCCTTATGGTCGAGAGTACTTTGTTCCGGTCCGTCCAATACATGATGTGGCTTAGCTCAATTTTTTCTCTACAAACCTAAAGTTTTATTTAGCCAGGGTTTTTGAAACTTGCTTATAACCTTTGGGGCATTTTGGATTTGCTCCGCGGGCCACCCATGTTTTCCCACCCTTGGCGCTACATTTCACGACATATAACTTTGCAGGGGCTCCTTTACTCGTTCCCCCTGAATTTGATGATTTGTCGTTGGAGTTATTTCCTGAAGTTCCGCCCGACCCACCACCTGAATTATTTTTTCCAGAGGTGGTCTCATTGGAATTCCCACCTGATTGAGTGAGTTTTACTCGCAGTTTTGGCGATGAGAAGGTGAAATTCTCCGCACGGAGGAAGAACCAGCCATCTTTCTCGCCAACCTGCTCTTGGGCTGCGATTTCTTGACCGTTCTCACTCACTATTGAAACCGTAGCCTTAACTGGAACATTCTTTGCGAACCCATAAATAGCCCGCGCAGCATCAGCGCGAATTGTCAGGTCATAGGTACCTCGAAATGTTGCACCTGAAGGCATTAAGTGTGGCGCTCCTACCTGATATTCGAGAGATTGCGTTTGCTGGTTAAAAGTTGGTGGGCCAGGGAGATAGGCCGTCGCATTACTGGTGACAATTCCATCTACTTGATCACTCGTGGAATTAAAACGGGGATCTGACCCTTCATTTGATGCTTTGAAATACCACTGCGTTGTCAGAGCCACGGCAGTATCTTTGACAATCGGCAGCCACTCTTTGAGAACATCAAACTCTCTGCTATTTGCAAGGTGGGCTACATCCCATTGATTGGGGTCTGAGACGCCGTACATCTTTCCCACGCTTGGAAAACCACTTTGATACTTCCTCTGTAAATTCGTAGGAAGCGCGCTCCATGGACTCTTTCCATAAAGTACGGGAACCGCTACCGGCTCTCCAGAAACATCAAGAAGTACCGAGCTTCCTGTAGTTGATTTGTTAAGAGAGAAAGTTGGCTTACTTAATCGCCCATAAAACCAGTTAGAGGGGGCTTTTGGAAAACGAATAGTAACTCCAAAAGAGGTGCCATCCATTGGAAAAGATTGACGAAGCGCACACTTACTCTCGCTATTTGTTGCGCATCCACCCCCGACAATCGCATCTAACCCATTTCCATCCGCAGTAACTAATTGATATGTACCGCTTTTTATTGAAGTTGCATACAACGCGACGGTGTACTCATTAAATGAAAATGTGGGCTGCGAGCTTGTGGAAGTTCGTGACCCTTTACCTCGGGTGGAAACGAATAACGTATAGGTATCACTGCCCGAGGAGTTCTTAATTCCAGGAATTTGCCAGATAGATGGTGGTCCACCGGAAGGTAAGCCCAAAGAGCTGTCACCTGTGAAATCCGTTGGGCCTGCTGCGGGGAGATTCTCTTGGAACTTTCCAGATACTTTGCCAGCAGGAGTTTTGGCATAGACATCATTTATGCAATAGAGGTCGCTCTCAGACCTGCATGGTTGCAAAATGGCAAAGACGCTGAAATTAGTAGTTTTCGCGCAGGCAGCATCTTGAAGATTTTTACAGTACAACTTTGTACCCATCGCTTGTGTGCCATCTGGGTTGGAATTGATATTTGTATCCCCTAAACCAGAGGCATAACTTAACGCTGCTTGAGAATCATCAAATATGACGCCGACGCCTGTTGCGCCATTTTCTCCATTAAATTGCGGAAGCAAGAAGGTTTTTGGATCATCAGAGGACGCAGCGGTCGCTGAAGTGCTCACTGAAAGAGTCGAAATAGGAAGTGCGATTACTAGAAGAGAAGTCGCAACCAACCGACCAATCTCGCGGAAACGCACAGTCAGACTCATGGATTAACTGTAAGACGGGATACCTGCCAATTCCAGGGTCGACAAGTCATTTGTAGATTGACCCAAGAGGAATGTGGTGAGCATTTTTCGCGGCTTGCACGCCCGCGCTCCACATCGGTGGGTAATTGGTAGGCGTGGAGTAATTGGTGGGCGTGGAGTAATTGGTGGGCGTGGAGTAATTGGTGGGCGTGGAGGTGCCGGGAATCGAACCCGGGTCCTTCGCAACTGAAGTAGGGCTTCTACGGGCGTAGTGTGTTTAACGCTTTCTCAGTCCCGATTCTCATACACACAAGTAATCGACAGACTCAGTTATAGAAAGTGTTTCCCTCTCTGATCCATAACACTCAGAGAAAGTCAGCTCCCTAGCGACGCTAGATTCCAGGGCGAGAGCGAACCTGGGCTAACGGATTACGAGGCTCGCTTATGCAGCGAGGGCGTAATCAGCGGCAGTTTTACTGGCGCTTGATTGTTTGCACGGATGTGGTTAAAGAGATCATTCCGGCTTCCTCTGCCCGCTTCTCCTAGCTCAACCAACGAAGTCGAGACCGTTCACCCCCAAGTTGTGGGTGCGGCGAGGATTTCACCAGACCCGTTACTTAGCGGAAAAGAAGCTTTTCCACTATTTAGTTATCTTCATAGTCTACAACCAATAATGAGCGCAAGAAATTCCCCACAAAACTGCTCTAATGCACGGCAATTTTTAGTAAAGAGCGCGAGAAACTCCCGAGAAGCTGCTTTTACTCGCCGCGGTTTTTCGCAGAGAGGGCGCGAGCGATATCTCTGCCGGCTTCACGTTCCTTCAACGATTCACGCTTGTCATGCGCCTTTTTTCCGCGGGCGAGAGCTAATTCAACTTTTACTTTTCCATTATTGAAATAGAGCGATAACGGAACAAGCGTGACGCCACCCTCTTTAACGCGACCAAGTAAACGTGTGAGCTCCCGCTTATGCATGAGGAGCTTACGGTTGCGGCGAGGTGGATGGTTATTCCACGTTCCTTCGAAGTACTCCGGAATATGGACCCCTTGCAACCACAACTCTCCTTCATCGAACATGGCGAAGCCATCAACTAACGATGCTCGACCAGCACGGAGCGATTTCACTTCAGTACCAGAGAGAACAACGCCACATTCAAAGACATCTTCTATTGAATAATCATGTCGCGCTTTCTTATTAGTCGCGATTATTTTCTTTCCACTTTCCTTCATGATCAACTCCCTTTCACTGGGTCGTTGATGGCATTTAACGCCTGAATAATCTCGATACTTCGTTTGATTGATTCTCGCTCCGAAGCAATTACATCTGGAGTAATTCCTTTTTTATCGATGAAACGCCCAGAAGGCGTGCGGAATTTACCAACAGTAGTCTCAAGGCTTGCGCCATTGCTCAAAGTAACGCTCTCCTGAACCGAACCTTTTCCAAAGGTTTGCAATCCAACAACAACACCACGGTTGCGATCTTGTAGCGCACCTGCGACTACTTCGGCAGAGCTAGCCGTATTCTCGTTGACAATCACCGTTACTGGTACAGATATTGGATTTTTATTTTCAGCTTCAATAGCAATGCGCTTACCGCTGCCTCGATCATAGGAAACTAATAATCCTGACCGAATAAAGAGCTGAGTAAAATCAGTGGCGACGCTAAGAACTCCGCCAGGGTTGTTCCGTAAATCAATGACAATTCCCTTTTTATAATTTACTTTCGAAAGTCCAGTGATCACCTCTGCGACTACTTGCTCGCTAAATGCCTCAACACGAATTAACGCTACGTTCGGTGCAATCTGTTTCACATTTACATTGGAGGTGTCGTACTGCTCGCGAAGTAATTCAAAATCGTTTTGCAGGCCATTACGTAAAATATTCAACGTCAGTTTCGTACCAGGTTCACCGCGAAGAGCTTCCAACGTAGCGGGAAGGTTGGTCGAAGAAAAGTCGACGCCATTGATAAGCGCAATTACATCTCCAACTTTTAATCCTGTTCGATCGGCTATTGAACCTGATTTGATTCCTGCAATCTCGGTTCCACCACCGTTGCCTGGCCGTAACCAAATCCCAATACCGCTATAACTTCCAGCCAATTCATCGCTCTCAACAGATACTTCTGCAGAATCCCGGTAGTTGGACCAACGATCACCCGAGGCCCGGAGCATTCCTTCGATGGCGGCTCGTTCTAGTTCAGTAGTGGAAATTTTCTGTTCGGCGGCAATTTGCTTTAGCGCTTGATCCACCGAGGATTGATTTCCACTCAAGAAAAAGCCCATGCCGAAGGAAGCGATCATCAACGCAACAATGATCGCCACCAACTGCTGGATTTGCGACTTTTTCATGGGTCAATTCTACGGGCTCAACCCGATGGCGAATTTGCCCAATATTTGGGGAAATCAGCCGTTAATTTGTAAGGATGAACTATCGGGAGTTGAGATGAACGGTTTGTTTTGCGGGCTTATTGAAGAAGCGGTGAGTGGCGGTAAGAGATAGTGAGTGGCGGAAGTGATGGTGAGAAATGGTGAGTGGTGGGAAAAATGGTGAGCGGCGGTGAGTTACACCTTGACGAAACGACGAAGCGTGATGACTGACGCAAGAGCAGCAACGAAGAGTCCTACCCCAAGTAATTGCAGAGAGGCAATCCAGACGGCTTCCCAACCAAAGAAGCGAGTAAAACTCAGAAGTGGTGCAACCCGTTGATCAATTAATACTTTGAAGCCAGAGAGCATCCCAAGAGCAACCATCCAGCCGAATACCGCCGCGAAAACGCTCTCCAATAAGAATGGCAGTTGGATCGAGAAGCTTGAAGCGCCGACGAGTTTCATCACGCCAGTTTCCCGTCGTCGATTGAAGGCGGCAATGCGAATAGTGTTGGAAATGAGTAGCGCTGCGGTCAGAACAGAAATTAAACCAATAAAGAGAGCGCCATTTCGAAGTACATTAAGTAAACGGAAAAACTTCTCGAGAATTGCGCGCTGATCTTGCACGACGTCAATTCCAGGTCTCCCTGAGAATGCACTTTGGATAACCGCAAATTGGGTGGGGTCTTTTAACTTAACGCGGAAAGATTCTGGGAGTTGATCAGGTGTGACATTCTGCGCTATAGCAGAATCCTTAAATCGCTCTTGGAAGCGCTTAAATGCATCGGCTTGCGATTCGTAGTAAACATTCTGCACTACAGGAATAGCTTTTAAGTCCTGTTCAATTTGATCACGTTGTGGAATCGTAATTTTTCCGGAGGAACATGACGGCGCTTCCGATAGATCACCACATAAGTAAATGGAAACTTCAATCTTGTCGTACCAATAATCTTTCATCACGCCAACTTGTGCGTTGGAGAGTAAGCCAAAACCAAGAAGTGAGAGCGAGGTTGCGACAGTGACGATAACAGCGAATGTCATCGTGAGATTGCGGCGAAGGCCGATGCCTACCTCTGATAGAACAAAACCTGCTCGCATTTCTCGCCCCCTTGCTAACTCAGTTGCTAACCGGTGTAACCGTAGACGCCACGAACTTGATCGCGGACTACAAGACCACCCTCAAGTTCGATAACGCGCTTACGCATTTGATCCACAATGCCGCTGTCATGGGTTGCCATAACAACTGTCGTTCCCGTTCGATTAATTCTGTCGAGAAGTTTCATAATGCCAACGCTCATCGTTGGGTCGAGGTTTCCGGTGGGCTCATCGGCGATAAGAATTGCAGGATGGCTCACGAAAGCACGAGCGATTGCTACACGTTGTTGCTCGCCACCAGAGAGTTGCGAAGGTCTGCGATCGCCATAACCTTCAAGGCCAACAAGCTCTAGCACTTCGGGGACCTCTCGATTGATCTCCTTATTGGAGTACCCCAATACATGGAGCGTGAAAGCCACATTCTCAAAAACTGTCTTATTGGGTAGTAAGCGGAAATCTTGAAAAACAGTCCCCACTTGGCGGCGTAACTCAGGCACCTTCCAACTCGAAAGCTTGCTCAAATCTTTCCCAGCGACATAAATCTTTCCGGAAGTGGGGTCCTCTTCTTTAAGTACCAGTCGAAGAAAGGTAGATTTTCCAGAGCCGGAGAGGCCAACGAGGAATACGAATTCCCCTTTAGCGACTTCTAGGTTTACGCCATCGAGGGCAGGTCGCTCTTGATTTGGGTAGGTCTTGCTGACGTTCTCAAATTTAATCAACGCAACCCCCACTCTCCGTCGTTCGCTTCGCCACTATCTTCTTGGAAGATTCTAGAGAGAGATTGGTCAATCGGCTGTATTTAACGCTGTGAGGTACCTGAAAAGTGAGCATTTTCGCGGATTCTCTTATTCAGGCTATTCCGGCAGCGCTAATTCTCTACTTTTAAATCGAATCTCAATCCAGACGGATTGAAAATTAAAAACACTGAGGGAACGCTAACGAGCTGCCTTGACCGGCTCAAATACAGTCTCGTTTAGTTCTGGCGGCGCCAGCGAATACCTGCTTCGATGAAATCATCTAGATCCCCATCGAGTACTGCGCCGGTATTCCCCACTTCGTAATCTGTTCGGAGATCTTTAACCAATTGGTAAGGATGGAGCACATAGGAGCGCATTTGGTTACCCCACGAACCTGAGTTATCTCCCTTTAGCGCGTCAATTTTTGCCTGCTCCTCTTGACGTCTTCTATCAAGTAATTTTGATTGTAAAACAGCCATTGCTGTTGCTTTATTTTGAATTTGCGACCGCTCGTTTTGGCAGGAAACGACAATTCCAGTTGGAATATGTGTAATCCGAACTGCGGAGTCGGTTGTATTAACGCCTTGTCCCCCTGGACCACTTGAGCGATAAACATCTATTCGAAGTTCTTTCTCATCAATATCAATGTGATCGCTCTGATCGACAACAGGAACAACTTCTACTCCTGCAAATGAGGTGTGGCGGCGAGCATTGCTATCAAAGGGAGAGATACGCACGAGGCGATGTGTGCCTTGTTCAACTGAGAGAGTTCCATAAGCAAATGGAGCGCTGACTCGGAAAGTTACCGATTTAATGCCAGCTTCTTCAGCGTATGAGGTATCAAGTACATCGAACTTATGACTATGGCGCTCACACCAACGGGTGTACATACGAAAGAGCATCTGCGCCCAGTCTGCCGCCTCTACTCCGCCCGCTTGCGAACGAATAGTCACCAATGCATCACGAGCATCGTATTCACCATTAAGGAGAGTGCGCACTTCCAATTCACCAATTGATTTCGTCAAAGCGTTCAGTTCTAGGTCTGCCTCTCTGAGAGCAGATGCATCAGTCTCGCTCTTTGCCAGCTCAATAAGTATTGGAAGATCTTGCAATCGACTCTCTAATTTATTGAAGCGCTCAATTTCATTCTGTAAACGTGAGAGCTTGCTCGTCACTTGAGCCGCGTTCTCAGGGTCATCCCACAAATTGGGATTCGCCGCAGCTTCCTCAAGTTTGGCTATTTCGCCTAACATGGCATTGAAATTAAGGACCGTTTTGATTGTGGTCAATTTTTGAGCAAGGAGCGATATCTCTTGATCGTACTCTCGCTCTGACATGCTCTCATGATACTTCTATTTTTATGCTAGAAGAAATTACAACCTATTTCTCACTATCGTTTTGAACTTTTCCCGCTTTTCGCAAGTTTCGGAGATAATCGCCTTTTGAAAACATCCATACCCTTGTTCCTTAATCTCAAACACCATCACTCTATTCTCAACGAACTCTTTGGACTCCTCCAGAAACTGTTGCAAATACAATCGGCCTAACATTGGATAAAAAACCTGGCTTAAAAGGCAGTTGCACTTCGTCAGATAGCAATAATTCGAGTCTGCCAGACTTGCACTCAACGCGCTCCATTCGAGTCGATCTGGGCAGATTGCCTACAGCTTCGCTTACCTTTAGTTCAAGTGGCTCACAGGCGAACGGAAGCCAACTACGTCTATTTGTTGTAACAGCAAGGCTATTTCCGAAAAAATATTCTTGGTAATCAATATCTTGATAAACATTCGAAAGAATATCTTCACCAAGAATCTCTAAATTTATTTTTGCCGCTCTCAGAGCGAAGATATTCACTGAAATCATAAAAATAGAGAGCACCAGAAGAAATATTCCAAGGAGTAGCGGAAGAGTTGAGCCCGCATCTTTCTTACGTTGCATAACGTGCTGGGCTCTAACTCTTCTCACTGCAACGTACTGAGCCGCAGAGTCTCCTGCTTTTTCGTGTTCCGTTGTAGCGCTTCTTACTGCAACGTACTGAGCCGCAGCGCCTCCTGCTATTGCATCTTTCGTTATAGCGCTTATCACTGCCACTTACCGCCCTTAATTATTCGGTTGGTAATGCGCCCAGCAGTTCGCAGCTCGATGTTCATCACGCTATCTCGATGTGGGCAATCTCCGGAAACGCAACTTATAACGAGTGAACTTTCTCCACTCCGAAGCGAAATATATCTTTGCGCCAAACTATTTGATTCTTGAAAATCGCCCGCACTTTTGATTATTTCACTCACTTCTCTAAGAATAGAACCATCTTTCAGGGAGCCGCCGGCCTTGATAGTAATGAGTGTGAAATAAAAAACAACGGGAATTATCAACAGGATCATTAGCGAAATAAATTCAACTACCGCACTTCCCTCTTCGCGTCGAATCTGAATCAACCCCAGGAATCTATAAGAGTCAAACTTTTACCTGAAGGAGCGATGCTGTAACTGCCAATACTTAGTTTCTTCCCAACTAAAGTTAGTTGAACGAAAACCCTCTTGCCTAGGACGATTCGCATCACGTGAAAATCGCTGACCGTTATCCCCTGCTTCTGAAGCACTTGTTCGGTTAATCCTTCAAAATCAGCGCTCTCCGGGTATCTAGCCAACGCTCGCCCCACCAAGGTCGCATCACCTGCGAGCGCATTTGAAGTTATTCCAAATTGGAATAGAGAGAGCGCGACTACCGAAGTTAACAAAATGGGGATAAAAACCAGGAAAGATTCTATAGATCCCTCTTCTTGCGCTGAACGAAACATTTCTACAACTACTTAATGTCTATCTGATGGCATTCATGGAATCAAGTGAATTTTTAAGTATCAAATTGAGTCTTGGGGCCGCAATTGTCCAAATTCCTGTAACCAATCCAGCAGTCATCAGTACTACTAGTACCCAGCCGGGAACATCCCCGCGCTCGTTATCGGTTTTCTCGTAGCGATGATGCGCCAGCACATTGATTAAGGTGCGCCATGGCTTCGTCACAATTTCCTCAACGAATCGAAGGATTATCATTCCCAAGCGGATTGATATGACCTCTAAGTTCTGCATTACTCTCTCCTTTTCCCAACATTTGAAATGTGTTTTTCGTTAATACTTGGTTAATCTCACCGGACTTGATTTGCTAATTACTAGTGAACTCTTGTGGAAGATGATCTAAAGAATCCAAGCGCTCCACAAACGTCAAGTGAAGATAACCATCTGTTGCATTTGTTGAAAACTTGGCCAAAGCGCGAAAAGAACAGATATAGGAAGGAGAAGGAAGACCACAGGAACCATCATCTTGATTTCAGCTTTACCCGCACGTTCGAGAATCATTCGTCGTTGAGCTTCGCGAATTCTATTAGCGTGATCAGTTATCAAAAATGCGATAGGAGTACCGCGGGCCATCGATAGCGCAATTGCATCAACAAAATCAGAGATGATTTGTGAATTAATTCTCAATGCAAATTGATCAAGAGACTCGGTCACAGTTTTTCCCTCGTCAACCTTACTCCTGATAATTTCGAGTTCTCGCTGTAAGGGACTTAATAAATAATTCGCCTTCGGAACTTTGCGAAATAAGTAATTCCTCAATAAGTAACCTAGAGGTGAGGTGTGCGATATTTTTCTTTCTCCCAGATATTCTTCACTTGCACGGAAAAAAGCTGCGGTGAATGGAAGCCCAGAATTAACGCAGAGAGCCAATGTTTCAGCGAAATTAGCGAATTCTAATTCTAGAATTTCTCTGTACTTCTTAATAGTTTTTGCCTTCTTGTTGTTCTCCTGGTGAATTAAGAGCAGAATACTTAGACATCCCAACATCGCACTGACTAAAAATGAGCCGTCAACTGCAGCACCAACAAAGAAGACCGCTAGGGAGAGTATCGATACTTTTGCTAAGAATTCCCCGACTAATTCACGTTGTGATACGCCTGAAATTGAAGAAATACTTCTGAAGGAGTCCTGAATACTTGCGATTATTTTCCCCTGGGAGGTCCCTTTCAATTTAAAACTTTCGGAATTTGCGAGTGAATTGGCAATTAATCCCAGGCCAAAACATATTAGTGTCACTGGAATGATTTTCTGAAGATCAGAAATTTCTATGCTCAACTAGACCCACCGAAAGAGACGGATTGCGAGATTCTTGAGATCCATAGGTAAGCCACGATTGTTAGCCCTAAACCAATAAGTAGTACGAACCTACCTCCATTATTCTCATACGCTGCTCTAGTTTCTGAGTTAAAAGTTAGGAGTACGAGTAATAACCACGGGGTAATCGAAGCAAGGAGCGCGCCATTCTTGATCCACTCTTGCTTGATCGCTATCTCATTCTCTGTTCTTTCCCTCAAACGTAGGAAGTTTCCAAGGTTCCGAAGAATGGGACCGACTTCCAATCCTCCACAATCGCGGGCAACCATGACCGTTGACTTGATTTTCACTGCCATATCATCGTGACCCGAAAGTGAGAGGCGATGTGCGCTCTCTACAAAGGCTGTTAATCCTTTTTCGAGACTACCTTCTCTTTTAAAGGAGTTCGAAAACGCGACGAATAACGGCACCAACGGCGCTGGTCCACGATCTTGCATTTCATGTAGCGCTATGTGGAGTGGTACTCCAGATTGCGTCGCACTTGAAATCTGATCAACAACTAGCGGCCAACATTTTCTCCGCTGCTCTTCAATTCGCCTTCTCTTTTTTTGTATATACATCTGTGGGAGATAGGCTGAAATTAGAGAAATTGAAAGTGCAATCGAGAGACTTTGGGTAATAAAAAATACTAATGCGAATGAAAGCAGGAAACTGGCAAGGATTTTTGTGATTAATTTGATGAAATCGGTTCGTTCCGAGAGATTTATTAATTTCTTGAAATGGCTACTTTTGGAATACAGGAGTGTGACACCAAATGCTTGAAAGAGAAAGAAATAAAGCTGCAAGTGTGCCAACTTTACTCCGCTTTTCTTAAATGAGCGCTATCACTATTTGTTAAAAGAGCTAAGACGCTCCTCTTAATTTCAGTTAATTTTGGAAAGGCATCGAAATCAATCCTTCCCATCTGATAGCGAACACCATTCCAATGAAATAGTGATTCTGTTGATAGAGAGTTGCTAGCAATTCGCTTATTAACTAGAGCAACATCGACAATTCGTCTCACATTATTTCGGTCTTGCTTACAGTGAATCACAATGTCTATATTTTCCCGGACCGCTTCTAGCGCAAATTCTCGAACAATATTTTGACCAGCAAGAAGTGGTAATGCGGTGATCTTCCGGAGGGCATCATCTGCAGAGTTCGCATGAATACTTGCCATGCCAGGGATTCCCGAATTAAGTGCAAGTAACAGATCTAGTGCTTCCGCTCCCCTTACCTCTCCGATCACCAAATAATTAGGGCGCATGCGAAGCGCTTCTCGAACCAAAGTTCGAAGTGAGACCTCCCCGTTACCTTCTAGGTTTTCTTGCCTAATCTGAAGCGCCACATGATCGGCTACGCGAGGTGTGAGTTCGAAAACTTCTTCTAAGGTGATCAGTCGACTACGAGGAGGTAGCGCCCCTAACAGTGAGTTGAGAATGGTTGTCTTTCCAGCATGTGTAGCTCCACTGACCAAAATATTTACATTACATCCCACTATTTCAGTTAAGACGGCGGCAACTTCTTCGCTCACCGAATTTGCCACCACTAAATCTGATAGCGAAAAAGCCCTGAGAATTCGCTTTCGAATATTCAATGCCCAATATTCGGCAGTAATGTCAGGGATGACAACGTGTAGGCGAGCCCCATTCGGTAATCTCGCATCTACAAACGGTTTGGAAAGATCTACTCTTCGACCGCTCCATGCCAACATTCGTTCCGTAATATCTCTAATTTCTTGTGCAGAAATGATGATAGGCGCAAGATGTGAGGTGCCATTTTTAGCTATAAAGATCCGATTTGGCGAGTTAATCCAGATTTCTTCGATTGATTCGTCATCAAGGTAAGTCTGTAGTTTTCCATAATTGAAGAGAGAGTCGCGATCTGTTTGACGGTGAGTGCTCCCTTCAAGAGAATCTAAATCACTTCCTGATAAACCATTTCTCTGTTCTCGATTACTTATCTGCTCCCGATTATTTCTTTCAAGCTCTGCTCTTATCACGTGATAAATATCCACGCGTTGAACGTTATGTAAATGTTCCCCGAGATGTTTGTGGAAAAAATCTGATTGTGGATTGAACCAGTTTCTTTATTCTGGGAAGCGTGCCAGCTGAGTTACCTCTAAGGATTTAATGTCAGAGCGCAACCTTTCAGCTGCGCTGAAGCGCCGCTCCTGGACTATAGAAAAGTTCATTTCGATACCCACAACCGATGCTTGAATGTGGCTAACTGCATCCTCAATTTTTTTGCGAATCACTTCAAAGTCTCCGCTGTTTAAAACGAGAAAATCGGCAAATGTGTAACGAGCGATTAAATCACCTTGTCGCAACTCCTCCCGTAAAAGCCTTGCACCTTCAAGCATTCGTGCGGCAATTTCCTGAATTTCGCTTTCCGACAGTTCTGCCAGTTCTCTTCGAGTGTTAACGGCCAACTGCTTACTTTTTTCATCACCATGAGTAAGGAGCGAAATCAAGAACAAATTCGCCCTCTCTTTACTCCTTATTTTTGATGAAATTTCTCTCGTAGCGCTCTCTATGAATGCAGGGTATGAAATCAATCCGGTGAGCGAATCGTGCAGACCATCGTGGCTAACTAATTCGGTGAGGATTTTTTTCACGCTCAATGTATCTGAACCTAGTCTTCAGTTAACTTTGCCGACTGTGCAGTGATCATCAAGATTCCTCCAATAGCAAGGAGGGCGAAGATTCCCAACAGTATGGCAATTCCGGGCCAGCCACCTTCAAATATGTAATAAGAGACCGCTAGCGCAATGAGATTTGCCAGAAGCGAGGGAGAGTTTCCATATCGCTTACCACGTCTAATTCCTCGAGCAGCAAAGAGCAGACCCAAGCCACCGAGAATTGCAAAGACAATCTCAGCAATGAGCGCATCAAAATTCTTTGCTTCTGAAATAAAGGATTCAACAATCAGAAATAGGGCAAGAAAGAAGAGGAGGAGCGCTTCGCCAGCCACTATTGTGGAAGTGAAGCGACGTAGGAAAATTACATTTCTTAAATTCATAATAACCAGTCACTCTCCATTCTTCTCGCAATTATTTACTCGTCCAGTCAGCTTCCTCTGCCTATCTATTCACGAGGCCCATTACCGCTGTTTCACCACTGGACAACTTCTCTATCCTCCCAAAGTAAACCAGTCTGATCTACTCCGTGCGTATAACTTCTTGTTGCTAACCAAATTGCGGTCTCAGCACCCTCAGCCGCAGAGCGAGGGGCATCGGGTCCACCCATGTCGGTCCTTGAATGATTAGGACAGGTTGCGTCGACAAGTACTCCGCGCGAACCAAGCCCCGTTTCATGCGCAAAATTTCTGACAAATGCATTTACCCCTGCTTTGCTAATTCGATATGGCGCCAACCCGCCAGCATTGCCCGGACCTGACATTCGACCAAGGCACGCGCTCAATACAACGACCCGACCATTTCGATTTTCAACTAAATGTTGACCAAAAATATTAACGACATTAAAAACTCCGGTGAGATTTATATCTAACGTACGATTCCAATCTTCTTTTGTCGCGCGAATAGTTTTTGACATTTTCTCGGACATCACACCGTGCGAAAGAACAAGAATGTCGAAAGGCGCCAACGACTCGTTGAGTTCCTGTAATTTGTTGTAATCACGGACATCGGAGCAGATGCCTGCCACACCTAATTCTTCAGCTGCTTTACTTACTCGCACACGATCCTGACCAAGAATCGTCGTATCGATACCGTGCGCGCGCAGTCCACGAGCAATCTCAAATCCAATACCTCGTGATCCACCGGTGACGAGCGCTCGATTCATACCCATACTCTCCATTGACTGAGCCTGAAGGGCAATGTGAACCGACATCTCCACATTCCGGACTCCACCTGGCCTCTTCCAACCTTTCCCAACCTTTCCCAACCTCTTTTAACCTCTTTTAAGGGGCCTGATTTCTTACGGGCCCGCTAGCGCCGCCGACGGGCACGTTCTCTCCCGCGCTCCTGGGCTAGCTCTGGGCCCTCTCTCCCCTGACCCCAAAAGTTGAGCAACCTCACCCTCTCTATCCGCCACCTAGGGTGATAACTACCCCCCAGGCTCGATACCCTTACCTCAAACGAGTACTGGGAGAGTCAGTGTCGACTACAGACTTCGCTGGAGATTTTGGCGCCAATGGATGGCTTGTCGATGAAATGTACGAAAAATATCTCGCCAATCCAGATTCTGTAGATGGTCAATGGAAAGCCTTCTTCGCAAATGGCGGACATATTCCAAGTACCCAAAGTAATGGCACACCGTCAACTAATAATTCTGCAGTTCAATCGCCACAAAATTTTGTCGCACCACCCGGCCTGACCCTTCCCGCTTCAGGTGGGCGACCACCCGCTCCAAAAAGTGCGAGTGCAAGTGCGAGTACAAGCGCCAGCACACCTACGGCGTCCGGAAATACTTCGATCACAAATCCAGTTGCCCCAGTTGTACCCCCACCAACAACGGCGAGCGCACAACCTCAATCAGTAATCTCTAAAGCTCCGCGTGCGACAGATCCACTTCCTGCTCAGCCGCTTCAAAAAAGCGCTCCAGTCGTGACATCTCCTTCTGCAGGACAAGTTGATCCGCTCCGCGGTACTGCTGCTCGTGTTGTGACAAACATGGAAGCATCCCTCAACGTACCAACCGCAACTAGCGTCCGTTCCATTCCAGCAAAATTGTTAATTGATAATCGCATCGTTATTAACAACCATATGAAGCGCGCACGCGGCGGAAAAGTTTCCTTTACACACCTCATCGGTTATGCAATGGTCAAAGCGCTCCGCGCAATGCCAGAGATGAATGCGTACTACACCACTATTGAAGGTAAGCCTGCAATCGGTAGACCAGACCATATAAATATCGGCATCGCAATTGATCTTGCAAAGTCGGATGGCACTCGCCAACTATTGGTCCCTTCTATCAAGGGTTGCGAATCGATGGACTTCGCGCAGTTCCTTGAGACTTATGAATCACTTATTAAAAAGGCGCGCACCGGCGCGCTTACCGTTGAAGATTTCGCAGGAACAACTGTTTCGCTCACAAATCCAGGAACAATTGGAACTGTTCACTCTGTGCCGCGTCTCATGGAAGGACAAGGATTAATTCTTGGCGTTGGATCCATGGAATATCCTGCAGAGTTCCAAGGTACTAACGAAGAGACTCTTGCGCGAATGGCAGTGAGCAAAGTTGTCACGCTTACCAGCACATATGACCACCGAATTATTCAAGGTGCGCAATCAGGTGATTACCTCCGCCGAATCCACGAGTTACTTCTTGGCGCTGAGGGCTTCTACGACGAGATTTTCACTGCGCTTCGAATTCCTTACGTACCCATTAGATGGAATACCGACCTCGAGCGGAGCAAGGATGATGACATCCATAAAACCGCTCGTGTTCAAGAGTTAATCCATGCCTTCCGCAGCCGCGGCCATCTCATGGCAGATGTGGATCCACTCGAATTCAAATTACGTATCCATCCCGATCTCGACACCGTTACCCATGGTTTAACGCTCTGGGATCTCGACCGAGAAGTTGCCACCGGCGGCTTTGGCGGTAAACAGTTTATGAAGCTGCGCGACATCCTTGGAATACTTCGCAACGCCTACTGCCGAACCATTGGCATCGAGTACATGCACTTAAGTAATCCTGCTGAGCGTAAATGGATGCAAGCTCGCCTTGAAGTGCCCGCAGAGAATATGGACCGAGAAGAGCAGTTGCGAATTTTGCGCAAGTTAAATAGCGCAGAAGCTTTTGAGACATTCCTCCAGACAAAGTTCGTTGGACAGAAGCGTTTCTCACTCGAAGGTGGCGAATCCGTCATTCCAATTCTCGATGCAATTCTCATTGCAGCAGCAGAAGAGAAGCTCGACGAGGTCTGTATCGGAATGCCGCACCGTGGCCGACTCAATGTCTTGGCAAATGTTGCTGGAAAACCACATGGCCAAATCTTCCAAGAGTTCGAAGGTCATTACCAAGATAATTCCGTTCAAGGTTCTGGCGATGTGAAGTATCACCTCGGAACACAATCTGTCTTCACAGCTGACTCTGGCGCGCAGACAAAGGTTTATCTCGCTGCGAACCCTTCTCACCTAGAGGCAGTTAATCCGGTGCTCGAAGGAATCGTCCGAGCAAAGCAAGACAAGATCAATATTCGCGATGCCTTCTCGGTCGTGCCAATTCTTCTCCATGGAGATGCAGCTTTCGCTGGACAAGGTGTCGTTGCTGAAACGTTAAATCTTTCGCAACTTCCTGGCTACCGCACGGGCGGCACCATTCATATTGTGATTAATAATCAAGTTGGCTTCACTACCTCACCAAGCGCAGCGCGTTCATCTACATATGCAACAGATGTCGCCCGAATGGTGCAGGCGCCGATATTCCACGTTAACGGCGATGACCCTGAGGCTTGTGTTCGCGTAGCTCGATTGGCCTATGAATATCGTCAGGCATTTAATAAAGATGTTGTCATCGACATGATCTGCTACCGCCGACGTGGCCATAACGAGGGTGATGAGCCAAGTTTCACGCAGCCATTGATGTACAAACTTATTGATGCCAAGCGGACCACGCGCACCCTTTATATAGAGGCGCTCGTAGGTCGTGGTGATATCACTAGAGAAGAGGCTGACGAGGTCACTCGTGATTTCCAGACTCAACTTGAAGCAATTTTCGCTGCGGTTCATAACAAAGAGGCGAGCGCACCAAATCTTGATTCTAAGAAGTTGCTAACGCCTGAAGAATCTAATACTGCTATTAGTGAAGAGGTCGCTCGAAAGATTGCTGCGACACAGGTAGCGATTCCTGAAGGGTTTGCCGTTCACACCAAGCTCCTGCCCCAACTTTCTCGCCGCGTAGAAATGCTTAACGAAGGCACGATTGATTGGGCGATGGGTGAAGTTCTCGCCTTTGGTTCATTGTTGCTCGAGGGCAAACACATTCGTTTGGCTGGACAGGATGTTGGGCGCGGCACATTTAGCCAACGCCATGCAGTGATTGTTGATGGAAATAACGGCAGCGAATGGATTCCACTTCGGGGATTAATCTCAAATGAGAATCAGTTCTTCGTCGTGAACTCACTTCTCTCAGAGTATGCAGCGCTTGGCTTCGAATATGGTTATTCGGTAGAGCGAGATGATGCGCTCGTACTTTGGGAAGCACAGTTTGGTGATTTCGCTAATGGTGCGCAGACCATCATCGATGAGTTCATCTCTTCAGCGCTGCAAAAGTGGGGAGAGCGTTCCTCGGTTGTGATGCTTTTGCCACATGGATACGAAGGCCAAGGGCCCGATCATTCATCGGCTCGAATTGAACGATTCCTCCAGCTTTGTGCGGAGAACAATATGACTGTGGCACAACCATCGAGCCCTGCCTCTTATTTCCACCTACTCCGTTGGCACATGGCTAATCCCGCTCGCCGACCACTCATTGTTTTTGAACCAAAATCAATGCTTCGTCTAAAAGCTGCCGCTTCGAAATTAGAAGAATTCACGACTGGTAAATTCCAAACAGTTATTCCAGATCCTATGGTTAACAACGCGACCCGATTAATTTTCTGTTCTGGAAAGATTTATCACGAACTCGTTGCTGAGCGTGCGAAACTTAATGAATTAACAACTGCAATCGTTCGCATCGAACAGCTGTATCCATTCCCAGCAGCAGCAATTAAAGCTGAAGCGGCGAAACATCCGAATGCGAACATTCTCTGGGTGCAAGATGAACCAGCAAACCAGGGACCATGGCCATTCTTTATCCTCAATTCGATGGAAGCGCTCGAGGGACGAGCAGTACGGCGAGTTTCTCGCTTGGCTTCGGCTGCTCCCGCGACTGGAAATCACCACCTCCATGAAGAGGAACAGAAAGCGCTCATTTTCGAAGCTTTCCAACGTTAAATAGTTTATTTTTTACTGCGTCGGACTCGAAAGAGAACTTTTCCAAGTATTTCGCTGCCGGTTATCGCTCCCCATTTTCGAGAATCTTGCGACAATGACGTGTTGTCGCCTTCAACCCAGTATGTCTTGTAGTGGCGATTTGGCGAATCCCCTCGAATATCTATTAGGCGCTTAATAAAGATCACGCCAGGTTGTTCCTCGCGTTCAATGAGAAGTACGCGGCCAACTTTTAACCCTCCCGGCTCAACTCCTGGTCGAGTTAAGCGGACTAGGAGCCAATCACCGTCGCGGTAGGTGGGTGCCATTGACTCGCCCGCTACAAGGACTGTTCGTAATCTCAGGGAAGCCGGTAGCCAACTCATTACAAGAGCGTATCGAGAAGTAGGACATCGGCACAGATGGCCAGCGGCCCATCACTCGCTAATTTTCCCGTTACTTTCGAATTTCGCTTCAATCGCTCGAGAGGTAGGCTCTACCTAACTCGATCTAACTCGATCTAACTCGATCTAACCAGACCTAACTAGCTCGAAGACGAGAAGTTATTACACGTTCTGAGGAGTTTTTATGAAGAATATTCTTACACCAACGCTCACTGTGTATGCACACTGCGATCTTCCATGTGGTGTCTATGACCCAGCGCAAGCAAAAATTGAAGCACAGTCAGTTAAAGCTGCGATGGAAAAATATAATGCGAGCAGTGATCCAGATTTCAAGGCGCGTGCAGTTGCGATTAAAGTAGAGCGCTCGCATCAAGTAAAAGAGCACCTCTGGGTTCTTTGGACCGATTACTTCAAGCCAAATCACTTCGAGGCTTACCCAAATCTGCACTCGCTCTTCAACGAGGCGACGAAACTTGCTGGCGCTGCAGGAACTAAGGGAAGTAACGATGTTGCAGTTGCGGAGAAGTTACTGGCCAAAATAGATGAGATCGCCGATATTTTCTGGGCAACTAAAAAGTAAAGCTAGAAATAAATCTAGAAGTAAGGCAAGAAGTTAAATAAAAATTTCTGCAAGCAAGCGCGAGGGAATCGAAAGTTTAATTCCCTCGCGTTAGCGCTTCTGCTGCGGCTTTTGCAATAAATGAAACCCTATCGACAAGCACTCGTGTGATTGTTCCTTGTGCAATTAGTCGGGTACCACTATGACATTGAACGTCGAAGATAATCCTTTTCCCAACCACTGATGCGACAGTCGCTGTTGCGACAGCCTCGTCACCTACGCTTGCTGTCGCGATGTGATCCATCTCGATTCGAACGCCCACAGTTGTCTCGCTCTGTTCAAGAAACTCGGCGAGCGCAGCAATCGTGGCGCTCTCTGAGAGAGCAATGATCCCTGGAGTGCCAAGAACAGGAACATCGCCGCTACCGAGCGCAATGGCTGTATCTCCATGGCGAACTGTCATTCTGGAGAGGCCAACTGCTCCAATAAAACGTTCTGGGCTCATCCGTGCGCTCCTGTTTTACCACTGCTTGGCTTACCACTGCTTGGCTTACCACTGCTTGGCTTGATAACAAGAAGCGGATCACCCTCTTGAATTACATCGCCAGGCAACACTCCGATATCTACCACTTCACCATCTATTTCGGCGAGAACCGGAATCTCCATTTTCATTGATTCCAACAAGAGCAGGGTCTGGCCTGCGCTCACTTGGTCGCCAACCACTACAGAGACTTCCAAGACATTAGCCACCATCTCGGCTCGAATTGTCTGGTTCACGTTCTACAACTTAGCCCAACTCGGGGTTACTAGGTGGTATTCCCACGGATTAAGAATTAATTCACAGAACGGTAGCTACTACTCCTCTTCGCTCTCATATCGCTCATGAATCTCCACGCGGGTATGGATAAAAGTATCTGTTGTGATTTCGGTGTATGTGATGGATTGATGCCACTCAAATTGAGGTTGCCGAATCATGGCGCTGACATTCTGCCGTAATTGATCGGAAGCTTCTTCGCGACATGAACGATTAAGTAGCGACTTAAGTTGTTGATTGAGTAAAGCCTCTTGCGCAGCTCGAGCTGCACAAGGTGGGCACTCCTGGATATGAAGTTCAAGCGCGTGAACACTGGCGCTATCTTCAATCTCATGATCAATGTAAAGCACTATGGCATGGAGAACTTCAGTGCACGGCAAATCATGATGGCTACCACAACTCATTTCTCCTCACCTCGCTTAATAAAGCCGCGCTCGCGGGCGTAATCTGCCAACGATTCGCGGAGTAACTTCCGACCACGATGCAAACGTGACATGACAGTTCCAGGTGGAATTCCCAAGATCTCTGCTACCTCTTTGTAAGAGAAACCTTCAACATCGGCGAAATAAACTGCTAGGCGAAACTCTTCAGGTAACTCCTGCAGAGCAATTTTTATATCGCTATCGGGAAGTTGCTCAAGCGCTTCTACCTCTGCAGATTTTCCTTGATCACTAGTATGAGTTGCTGCTTCTGCAATTTGCCACTCTTCAATTTCACCATCTGAAATAAGTGGTTGGCGCTGTTCTTTTCGATAAATGTTGATAAATGTTGTCGTGAGGATTCGATATAGCCAGGCTCGCAGATTGGTTCCCTCGGTAAATTGATGAAATGACGTGAAGGCTTTGGCAAATGTTTCTTGCACGAGGTCTTCAGCGCTCTCGGGATTCTTAGTCATTCGAAGCGCCGCTCCATAGAGCGCATCTAGATAGGGCAGCGCATCTCGCTCGAATCGTGCATTTTGTTCAGCGCGAAGTAACTCTTTGTTGGCAGAGCTACTTGTAGCGGTCGCGGGTGCGCTTACTCGCTCGCACTGAGCGATTTGCTTGCCCGTCCCCTGTGGCTCTCTCGGGGGCGTCATAACTGAAGACTGTACCGCCATAGTATGAAGAACTCTTGAGCGAAGATTGTTATTCCCTCACTCTCTACCTAATCTGTTCTGTGTATCCAGCCGGGCTACCAAGCCCGGTTTAGCGGGAATGAACGGGGCTCAGTTGGATAGAGCGTGGGATAGATAGCGGAATCCAATGGGCTTCGGTGGTTCCGGTGGTTCCGGTGCGATCCAATAGTTCTAGCGGGACTAGAGGGACTGGCGGGAACTAGCGCACCAGTAGAAGTATTCCCACAGGTTAATTAGCGAAGCCCTAAAGCAAAGTCTCTTGCTCACCCAACTCGATAGGGTGAAGTAACTCTGCTCCATTATTTACAATCTTATTTACTCTCGTCGAGACTGGGTCTGCCACCAAACCTGCTTGTTCAGGCGTCAATCCTTCAGCAATTATTTCTCGGAGAGCGCTCTCCTCGTTGAGTTGTGGATCGAGCCATTCTGTCCATACTGATTCGGGTAAGAAGAGCGGCATTCGATGATGAATATCTGCAAGTGATCCTGTTGCCTCTCTCGTAATGATTGCTACCGTTCCATTTTCATAGACACCAGCCATTGCAAGTGACCGCGCATCCGCTCGATGAATATAAAACGGTTGCTTACTCGGAAATCTCCCTAGCTCAGTTGCCCACTCGTAGTATCCATCTGCGGGGATAAAACATCTTCGAGATTTAAATGCCTGACGGAAAGATGGCTTCTCATGAACGCTCTCGCTTCTTGCATTAATAGTATGAGCGCTAACAAAATCGGCCTTTGCCCATGATGGAATTAATCCCCAGCGCATGATGTTGAGTTGTGGACCTTCAGTCATTACATAAACTTCTTGAGTTGGCGCAGTATTCCAATTCGGTGGCAACTCACGAGAGGGAACTCCAACCAATGAAAACTCCTCTTCAAGCTGATCAAGGCTTTTCGAGGTAGCAAAGCGGCCGCACATATCCATAGCCTAAGTCCATAGCCCAAGGCGGTACCCTTATCTATATGCCATCAGAGAGAACTCACGCCGATCGCGCTGCTCGCACCGATCACGCTGCTCCCACCGCTTCAGGTGCCAAGCTTTCGCTCTGGCCTGCCCCAGGCGCGAGCGCTCCTTTGGCAGCAACTCTCTCTTTGCCAGGCTCCAAATCTGTAACTAATCGAGCTCTTGTTCTGGCCGCCCTCGCCGAATCTCCATCTACGCTCCATAAACCGCTTTATTCGCGCGATAGCACGTTGATGATTAGCGCACTTCGCTCGCTCGGAGTGGGTGTTGACCAACAACCAGAGTCGATCTCTATCTCACCACGAGGAATGCAGGGCCCCGCAACTATCGATGTCGGCAACGCCGGAACAGTGATGCGCTTTCTCCCCCCAGTTGCAGCGCTAGCGCAAGGTGAAATCTCCTTTGATGGCGACCCTCGATCACATGAGCGCCCCCTCAAACCAGTGATTGCTGCCCTCGAAGAGCTAGGTATTGAAATAGATCACGGCAGAAGGTATTCGTTACCGCTGACGATTCATGGCAAAGGTCAAATCAAAGGTGGCTCCATTGACATTGATGCAAGCCAATCGAGTCAATTTCTCTCAAGTCTTCTTTTAGTAGCGCCCCGAATGCAGGAGGGGCTGACCATCACTCATGTCGGTCCAGCCTTGCCCTCGCTTCCACATATCAATATGACTATCGCAATGCTCAAAGAGCGAGGTGTAAAGGTCGAATCGCTCGGTGAAAATATCTGGAGAGTGCATCCTGGCCCCATTCTTGGTCTGCGCACTCTCATCGAACCGGATCTCTCTAATGCAGCACCATTTATGGGCGCAGCTTTAATAGCAGGTGGCTCAGTGACTATTAAGGATTGGCCAAAAATAACGACGCAACCGGGTGATCAACTCAGAGAAATTTTTCAAGCAATGGGTGGTGTGATAACTCGTGGAGCGCCAATAGAGCTTGCAACTAAAAATAGCAAGAACAATAAAAATAGCGCTAGTAATAATGGAAATAGCAAGAACAACGCACCATCCGATGATTTAACAATTACCGGTACAGGCAGAATCCATGGCATCGATATCGATCTCCATGATGTTGGAGAGTTGGCACCATCAATCGCCGCAGTTGCGCTATTGGCTGATTCGCCCTCCCACCTACGTGGAATCGGACACCTGCGCCTCCATGAAACGGATCGACTTGATGCAATTGCTCGAGAGTTCAATACCTTGGGAGGTACCGTCATTGCTCACCAAGATTCGCTAGAAATTATTCCTGCTCCACTGCATGGTGGAACCTTTCATACTTATGAGGATCATCGTCTAGCTACAGCTGCGGCAATGATTGGTTTGCGAATTCCCGATATCTCCGTTGAAAATATCGAAACTACATCAAAAACCTTCCCTGATTTTCCTGGACTGTGGTCTGCGATGCTTACACAACTTCAGGTTCCCACACTCTAATTATGCGAAGTCGGCGAAATTTTGATGAAGATGATATTCGTACTCGCCCTGCACGCTCTACAAAACCTCGGAGCAAAGAGCGGCCACAATACTCTGATGCATCTCCTGCCCGAGTTATTACTGTCGACCGAGGCAGAGTCACTTGTGTAACGGAAGATCACCAAGAATTCTTCGCAATTTCAGCGCGTGAACTTGGACGCCGATCTGTAGTTGTTGGAGATTTAGTTGGAGTTGTGGGAATTCCTGATAAAGATCAAGCACGAGAAGACTTTGCACGTATCGTACGTATCGAGCCACGTAAAAATTCGCTCCGTCGATCGGCAGAGGATGGTTCTGAGAGAGTGCTTGTTGCAAATGTCGATTACCTTGCAATTGTTTCCGCGACAACCAACCCAGAACCAAAACATGGTTTCGTTAACCGCGCCCTCGTCGCTGCATTTGCTGAGGGAATCACGCCGATTCTTCTTATGACTAAGAGCGATCTTGCATCTGGAGTGGAATTCCTTAGCTCATACGAAGCGATGGAGATTCCGCATTTCTTTCTTAGAAAAGATCGCGCTCCAGATGATTTCCTCCGCTTTATCAATGGCAAAGTAACGGTGTTGATTGGCCACTCTGGGGTTGGTAAATCAACCCTCATTAATGCGCTTTCACCGCATGGACAGCGTGAAACAGGGTCAGTAAATGCCGCAACGGGTAAGGGGCGCCATACCTCTTCCAGCGCCATTGCCCTAGAGATCACTGGCGGCGGCTGGGTCATCGATACCCCAGGGGTCCGTTCATTTGGCCTCTCACATGTCACAAAAGAGAGCGTCATCTCTGCATTTCCTGACTGCGCTGAGGTAGCTAAAAACTGTCAGAAGAATTGCTCGCATGACGAGCAGGGCTGCGCCCTGGTGGAGTGGGCAGCTGTCGATATTCGACGCCAATCTCGACTACATGCGCTACAACAGATCCTGACATCACTGGCTGATTAATCCACTGATGGTCAATGAGCCATCAAGTACTCTTTTACCCAAGAAAAACAAAGCTAGAAACTAGGCTAGAAACAAGTCTAGACACAAGGCGGCTGGAGTATTAAGTGAGGAGTGAGGGCGCGGTGAATCTGAGTAGCGATTTAAAGTTGGCACTTAAGCTGGCAGATTGTGCCGACCAAATCTCGACCACTCGTTTTCTTGCAGTTGATCTTCACGTTGAAACAAAACCAGATCTAACACCTGTAAGCGATGCAGATAAAGCTATTGAACGTGAGATTAGAGAACTCTTGGCAGTGCAACGTCCAAGTGATCACATCGTCGGTGAAGAATTTGGCAGCGGCGATACTTCCGGTAGATATTGGGTGATAGACCCAATTGATGGCACTAAAAATTTTGTTCGGGGCGTTCCCGTATGGGGAACCCTAATTGCGCTGATGGAAGGCGATGAAGTTCTCGTTGGAGTAGTAAGCGCACCAGCACTCTTCCGACGTTGGTACGCAAGTAAAGATAACGGCGCATTTCTCTCGGTAAACGGTGGTAAAGCTCGACAACTAAACGTTTCGTCAGTGGCAAAACTTGAGGATGCTTCCCTCTCCATCTCCACTTTCGCCTCCCCCACAACAGGAAATAGAAATGATGGATGGGGCGAATTACATCCAGGTTTGCTCACACTCGCAGAGCGCGTGTGGCGAACTCGCGGCTATGGAGATTTTTGGTCGCACCTATTGGTGGCAGAAGGGGCGGTTGATTGCGCGCTAGAACCCAAACTCGCGCTGTGGGATATGGCGCCTTTAGCCATCATTGTTAGCGAAGCCGGTGGGCGCTTTACAGATTTTCGTGGCGTTGATGGACCAAATGGAAAGAATGGCGTTAGCAGTAATGGCTTGCTACATAGCGAAATTCTCTCGCATTTTCCCGGGTAATCAGCGGGAAATCATCGAAACATAGTGGAAGTTCGTCTCCAATTGAATCTGGGGCTAATCTAGCAATATGGATGTACGTACGATTGATCTCAAATTACATGGAATGACCTGCAGTTCATGTGTTGCGACAATCGAAGGCGCTCTCAATGATTTACCAGGAGTAAGTGCATCAGTAAATTTTGCTACTGAAACTGCTCATGTAATTGCTCCAGAAACAATCACAATTCCACATGTGATAAATGCGGTAACAAATACTGGATACCGAGCAGAACTACTAAGTGCTACTAACAATCAATTGCTGGAGGTTCCGCGCATAGGTTGGCGACTGATTCTTGCAGTTATTTTTGCAATCCCAACGCTCATTATCTCGATGTTTATGTCGCTACACAAATCAATTGATGATGCCATACATTCACTTCTAGATGTACTGAATATCCTCCACCCAACAAATCACCCATGGGGTTGGTTGGCAATCGCGCTCACAGCTCCCGTTCTTTTTATCGCAGGATGGCCGATACATCGAGTGGGCTTGCGTTCATTTAGACGCGCAAATATGGATACTTTGATCTCCATTGGGACTCTTAGTGCATTTTTCTGGTCGTGCTACGCGCAAGCTACTGCAACAGGAGAAATTTACGTAGAGGTCGCTGCCGGTGTAATGCTCTTCATTCTTTTCGGTCGCTATCTAGAGGGACGATCAAAAATTAAAGCAGGAGCCGCACTGCGTGCCTTGCTTAACTTGGGAGCCAAAGAAGTTTCAATTCTGCGAAATGGCGAAGAGGTGCTAGCACCAATAGATCATCTCCTCGTAGGAGATTTATTTCTTGTCCGTCCAGGTGAATCAATCGCCACTGATGGAATAGTCGTTGAGGGCGAGAGCGAAGTTGATCTCTCACTACTAACTGGAGAATCACTTCCGGTCCATGCCTCACCAGGTACACAAGTTATCGGGGCAGCGATTAATGGGAATGGTCGACTGGTAGTGCGCGCGGTGCGAGTAGGCGCACAGACTGAGCTGGCGCGGATTGCTCGAATGGTTGTGCAAGCCCAGGGCGAGAAAGCGCCAATTGCACGACTAGCAGATCGTATTTCAGCGTTTTTTGTTCCCACGATTATCGCTTTATCTCTGCTCACTTTCACAATCTGGTTTCTTGTTAGTGGCGATCTCGCTCAATCAATTGCACCAGCAATTACTCTCCTAGTGATTGCCTGTCCTTGCGCTCTTGGCTTAGCAACTCCGATTGCATTCCTCGTGGCATCTGGACGGGGAGCGCAATTAGGAATCATCTTGCGCACGCCTGCGGTTTTAGAACGCGCCCAAGTTGATGGCGGAAAGAAAAACCAACCAATACTCTTATTAGATAAGACTGGAACAGTTACGACCGGGCAAATAGAGATAGTGGCCGTACATACTTTTGGGATAGAAGAACCGTTGCTCCTTGCAATTGCGGGAACTGTTGAAAATCAAAGTGAGCATCCCATAGCTCGTGGAGTTGTCGTATTGGCCAAGCGAACCGGCGTGACCTTTGGATTAATTTCCGAATTTGAATCGCATCCAGGTCGAGGAGTTGCCGGTCGCGTAGAAATTTCTGGACGAAGCTATCTCGCTCTCATTGGATCGCCAGAAGCTATTGCATACGGAACGGCAGGTTATTCAACCGAACTTCTCCTTGCGGTAGATGAGATTAAGTCGCGCGGTCGATCTCCAATTGTTATCTCTCTAGATGGTTCTGCCCGTGCGGTCTTTGAAGTTGGCGACCAAATAAAAAGCGACTCCCATCAAGCGATA
>Ga0209358_10000084_pt1 | contig 83766 bp, 101 predicted proteins | sample LauGreFa1BDMLBSN_2_FD_187574 | JGI IMG/M metagenome (GOLD analysis project Ga0209358, IMG submission 187574) | Freshwater lake microbial communities from Lake Michigan, USA - Fa13.BD.MLB.SN (SPAdes) (version 2) | ecosystem: Environmental > Aquatic > Freshwater > Lake | place: Lake Michigan... | reverse complement strand
TTACCATTACCATTACCATTACCATTACCATTACCATTACCATTACCATTACCATTACCATTACCATTACCATTACCATTACCATTACCATTACCATTACCATTACCATTACCATTACCATTACCATCATATTTATTAATAATTTTCATGATGTCTTTATTGAAACCTTTGAGTTGTTTGTAATGGGCTACTTTTTTAATAATAGCGATAACATCATTGTGTTTTTCCAGGTCTTTTAGAATAGATTTTTTGATATTAATTAAATGTAAAATTTTATTTTTAATGTTTTTATTGAAACCTTTAATTTTTTCTAAATCGTCGGTTGATTTAATTTTGTCGGGATATTCTTTTAAATTTTTGATGAAGACATCATATTCAGTTGTTTTATTTAACTTCTTTTCGAACGTTAATAATTTTGTTATATTTGTTTTATTCATATTATCTATATTAAAAATAAATAAAAATAAAAAAAAAGAATTTTATTTATATCTATCGACGATATTATTAATTTTGAACTTAGTCGAATTATCTAAGTTATCCGTATTTATCATATTAATATTATTGATATTTTCTTCAGTTGGGACATTTTCAATTAATATCGCCAATTCATCTAATAACAGTTCTGTTAAATGTTTATATTCAGACTTGAAAATATATTCATTCAAATCATTAAAAATATTATTAATAATTTTATCTATAATAGCTGGTTCATCGAGTTTTTTAAGGATTAAACATAAGGCTTTAATTATAGATAACGTTGTTTTTTTGATTTTGACATATTCGCAATATATGTCATAATTCTCTTCATCAAAGATATTTTTATATTCGGTTTTAATTTCTTTAGGTAACCATTCACACTGATTTAAATAATTATTATAAAACCTTGTAATATTAGTTTTAATATAATCATCATCAAATAAATATAAAACATCAATATAAATATTATTATTCGAAGATTTGATGAAATTAATTAAGACATCAAATAACATAGTCTTAATCTCATCGTTAATTTTAGAAATAAAGACTGAAATTTTATTATAAATAATATCTTTGTTTAAATCGGTCAATTTGTTCAAATAACTGATAAATTCTTTTTTACATTTCGTTTCATCACTAAAATCGACATAAATAATATGAGGTCTTGATTTGGAAGAAGCCACTGTTTTGTTCGATGCTATTATTTTCTTTTTTTCCCACAAACTCCTAGCATCATAATTAGATACAAAACAGTTATAATTATTAATGAGGTCATTTGCTTTATTAGCAATATTATCTGATATAACTATTTGAGAATTATTAAAATTATCTAAACTAGCTCTAAAATTATCATATGTAATTTTGATAAATCCCAAATCCTCATTTTCAGTATTCATTATATATATTAAATTAAAATAATATCTTTTATATAATTGTTTTTTTATTCTTCAACAAAGTCTGAAATATCAGTTATTTCGACTGTATTATCATGAACTATAATACGGTCGGCTAGTTGGTTCTTAGTGCCTTCAGTTGATAAATTACGGTCCTGACATTGTGATTTTAGTTTGTCTAGGCTTAGTTTCATGAGTGCTTTCTTCGTCGCATGACCACCACCGCCACTCGCACCGATACTAGCGCTCATTACCGATTCTTTATCGTCCGTTTCTTTCTTTAAATCAAATATTTCATTAATAATCTGAACTTCGTCATTAATAACAACTTTAGGTGATGTCGGTTGTTGTTGAGTTGTGTTTAATTTGCAAGTTCCATCGACACAACAGGAATTATCAGAAGAACAATCATTAAAGATTTCGTTCATGATGATTTCGGCCGAAGTCATAGTTGAGGAAGTTGGGGGAGAATAAATAGAAGGATTATTATTATCAATTTCTAATCTGTTTAATCTGGTTGATAGCACGTAAAATGATTGTTCCAGATATAGATATTTATAAAACAGAAAGAATATTATGATAAACAAAATAAAATACGAAAAATAATTAATAATGTTATTTAATGAGAATATTTTAAATATTAGCATTTCTTAAACTTTCATTATATAATTTGTTTTTCATTTCAATCGCACTATTAATAATGGTTTTATTAAATTTATTTTTTTCTAATAATTCAATGGCGATGATTTGTTTTGACCCACCTCTATTAATTTTATAATTGAAATCATAAGTTTTTGTCTTTTCATTATAATCGGCATTAACACTAAGATTAATGAAAAGGTCTTTATGAATGTTTTCTAATTCTATAAGATTATGAAAATGAGTTGTTATTATTAATGTCATACCTTTGACTTTTGCGAGATATTCGGCAACTGAAAACGCAACAGCAATGCCTTCAATTGGTGGTGTAGAATGCATAGGTTCGTCCATTAAGAAAAGCCCGCGTTTATTAACTTTCTTCAGATTGTCGGCGATATTAATCATTTCATTACAATAACTTGTTTCGGCTTCAAAATAAGACTTTTTACCGATTTCATCGGTTATTCGCATAAATGAAGTTATAGCATCATATAAATGAACATTACCTTTAACAGCATTGATAATGCCGAGAGTTTGTGCAAGAATAATATTGATAGTTATAGATTTAACATAAGTAGTTTTACCACCGGCATTAACACCAGTAATAATAATATTTTTATCTAAATTGACAGGATTGGCTATTTGTGTAGATGGTAGAAGGGGATTTTGAGAGTTCCATAATTTAGTTGAGGTATTTTCATAACTAGGCAATGACCAATTTTTAGAAAATTTAATTTTAGTAATTACATCAACACAATCAATAGTATAAATAACTTTTAAAAGATTAATAATATCATTTTTATAATTTTCATTTTTCCATAATCGATAAACAGAAGAAATATCATAATCTAATGTTGATAAATTTTCGATACTCATATTGATAATTTTTTCATCAATTGAATATAAAAAGAATGGTTTCCAGATGGTCTGCGAACTTTTAATAATATTTATAGAAGTTTTGATGAATTCTATGAGACCATATAATTTATCTAATAATTTTTTACGTAATTTATAGATAATATAAGAAACGTTAAATTGTTGGTAAATACCATAAATATAAATACCAAAATATACGAACATAGTTAAGAGCTTAGTTAAGTCTGATTTTATATTTCCGGATAACTTGAAAGCCATTTTTAAGAACCCGTAAATGATGGAAAGATATTTATAAAAAGACATGTTTAATTTCAGATGGTAAGTGAGATAATAATAAGGACTATAGATAATAGAAATAGGAAAACAAAAATTCATAGCAGGCATTAAGACGATTTTATATAAATGATAAAAATCCAAAAGATATTTATTATAATTCATATAATTAATGATATAGGTTGAAGGAAATAAAAGATTAATAGAAAGGTCATCATTAATTTCTTCTTTTAATGTCATAATCCATAATAAATCCTTTTCAGTCTTTTTGAGTATTTCTAATTGTGATTTAAGGAATTTAAAATTGGCTTTTTGACGGTTAAGCAGAAGTTGTTTATCGTTGATGGGTGTTTTAATTATTTTTTCTATAATTTTTACACCTCCTTTAGTTGTTGGTTTAGTTTTTATCCATTCGTCGATAGTAGTATCATTATAAATATTATTATTAACAATAATTTTATTTTTGTCATAATGATTTTTAAGGATATCATCTAAGATTAATTCAGCGGTTTTATCAGCCATTTCAAAATAATTATTTAATTCTTCAATTTTCATCATTTGTTAATATGAAACAATTAATAATATATGATTTAATCACAATATATAAAAAATGACTAATTTAATATGAATATAACCAAAAGAAGAGAGAATGAATTATATAACTATTGTTTATGAAAATAAGTTATATAAAATAGAAAAAGAACCATTCGAAACGGATGAAAATACTTATATCAGAGGATGGTATATAATTAAAAACAATCATTTAGACAATATCATATCTCGTTCTATTATTTATTTAAATGAACGAACTATGAAATATTAACGGCGTGCTCGGACACCTCCTTTTTTGCTTGAAGAAGCTGGAGCTTTTGGTTCATTGAAAACGCCGATTTCCTTATCAGCTAATAGACGAGCACCTAATAAAGCTAAAGCTGATATAAATGGTGCTAATTCAAGACCTACACCGCCACGACGGCTTTTAGATGCACGACCACCACCAGCAACAGAGCCTAAAGAACAGGTAGCACAACCACCTTCCATACTGTAATAGAAACCATTAGTTAATTCGACATTATCATTTGGTTTTGAACCTCCTCTTCGTCTAGAAGAACCGCCTGAAATTCCTTGATGAGTGGCAGGGAGAGTTCCTGCACTAGCTAAAGCGGCAGTATTATCTGCGGCGGGAGGTGTATATAACATATATAGATTATTGTCTGAAGTTGTTGAAAAATCGGCTATATAACCGCCACGTCTTAATTTTTGTTCCATATCTAATTAAATATAAGATTATTTTCTAATGTAGAAGACTAAAAAAACGGCCGCTATAGTTGTAAAAAAATTTAGAAAGATAATTAAAATAACAAAAGGAATAATATAATAAAGCAAGTAAATTAAAATAGGTCTTATAATTTCGGTTCGCATATCTTCGTTTAAAATCTCATCTCGAATAATATTAATAATAAATTCGATTATATTTTTTTTATGTTGCGTCATTATTATAATATTGATTACCTTAATATTATACAGAATGAAACATTCATTGAAAATTCCGCAAAAAAAAACAAAATGTTTAGTTTCGTATTTGGAAAAACCGCTAAAATTAATAATTAATGATGTTAAGATAAAAAATTTTATAGGTGTAAATAATATTCACTGTGAGATACCTGTGAAAAGTAATGAAGATGCTATTAATTTTATCGAAATAATCGATAATTTATCATGTGACACATTATTAGAAAATCCGTCATGGTCTGATAATCAGATAATAGAGAATGTTTATAATTATTCATATTCCGGCGATTTATCTACGATAAACCTATTATTCAACGATAAAACAAGTTGTTATATGGATGGTAATAATAAAGAATTGGGCGAAATGATAGAGATATTACGGGATAATAAGAAACTGCGAGAAATTAATATCAATATGGAAATAAACTTCTTAGGATTATTTATATATGACAATGCTATAATAAACAAATGGATAATAAAAGTTATAAATGTCGAAGAATTGGACGATGATTTGAATGACTGGGATAGAGATGAAATTGAAGACGATTGGCAACAAGAACTCATATTATACGAAGAAAACGTCATGAATAAGATAGAATTATATAAACAGTCGTTATATAATGCAAAAAAAATATTAGAAGATATTAAAACCGAAGAAAATTATAATAATTGGGAGAAAAAAATTCTAAAATTAAAAAATTATATTTTAAAAATATAATTTTATCTATATTATTATAATAGATAGATATTAAATAATGAGTTCTTCAATAGTTATTTCATTTTCAATTGCCATACTGCTATTAGTAGTATTATTATTATTAGTTTCATACAATTCTAAATGCAAGATGGACAATATAGAACGTTTCGAAAGTGATAATAGTATTAATAGTATCTTAGCAAATAATAACCATCAAAATGCAAAAACAAATCCTTCAGCCGCAGATGGTTCGATGCCTTTAGGTAATATTTATGCTTCTGACCCTTCAGCACCGGAATATGCATCTGTAAATGGAACACCTGTTAGTAGCGAACCATTCGCAAATATGAATAGTTCTTCTCAACAGCAACAACAACAATCAGCTGAAACTGTTTCACCACAGGATAGTAGCTGTTTTGTTCGTGACCGTTTAACAAGCAGTGATTTATTACCACAAGATGCCGCGAATTCTAAATGGGCTCAAATAAATCCGGCAGGTTCTGGAATGTTAGGTGACCAGAATTTCTTAACAGCTGGATATCACGTAGGAATAAATACCATAGGCCAATCATTACGAAATGCTAATTTACAATTACGTTCTGAGCCACCTAATCCTCAAGTTGCTGTAAGTCCATGGGGAATATCTACTATAGAGCCGGATGTCCGTGCTGTATCATTTGAAATAGGCAGTTCTCCGTCCAATTAATCGAAAGTTATGAAACAACGAGTATTGATAATATCTTGTTTCGGGATTAATGAATTTTTGATAGACGTTTGTTTTTTATATGAAAACTTAGACATATTTTCATATATCTTTTTTTGATTTTCGATGGCATATGTAATTATTTTATTATTAAAAGCCCATTTAAAGAAATTTAATTGCCCGATAGTTGTTTCTATTTCTTCATTTTTATCAATATTAAAAGTTATTCGTTCGTGCCGTCGAAATGCATCAAAATTAAATTTTTTGAATGATTTCAATTGTGCCCGATAATCTAAATATAATGTTATTTTTTTAAATTTATCAGTTGAATAATTTTCAGGTAGATTATAATAAACATTATTATCGGCTTCATTAATCCAAAATATAATATTATTATTTTTGGCATATCTTGTTACGAGCCAATCAATCATACGTAATGATAACTCGTGTTTGCCTTCAATTATATCTTTCAAAATCAATTTATATTTTTCATTCAAATTATAAAAAGAATTTATAGATAATAATAATAATTCTTTAGACGTATTATTATCAGTCATTAATAATTTTATTATAAAAATCCTTTATATATCCATTAATTAGCGAATGTATATAGGTCAAAAATTAAAGCAACTATAGATAATACCAATAATAAAGCTATTTTTAAATCCCACAAAGAAATATAATAAGTACCTATTATTAAAATAATAACTATCCAATAATGTTCAGCAATTTCTAACACATATTCAGGATAGGGAACCGACGGTCGCAAACCATAAATTAACAAATAGGCAGAAATAATACCTATAATAATATATCGTATGAATATGTCTATATTATCAATCATTCTAATAATTTAATTTATATTATTATTATTTTTTCCATTGCTATAATAGAAAATATGCAATACGCAACACTTGAAGAAGCATATCCGAATTCGAATAAAAAACAACAATGTTCGTCTTCATCTTCTTCAAAAAAAAAAGATAATACGAGTGAGAAATTTGGGTCAGACTATGGAACCGAATCAGATTGTTATTATGATAAACAAGGTATAAAAATGCCAACTTGTGACAAATTCACAAATCCTTCTTCTGCCACGCCCGCTCCCACTCCTGCTCCTGCTAATAATGATGTTAATCATTTGAGAAATGAATATGTAAAAAAGATGTGTTCGCCGTTACAACCGCCTGATTATCATTTGCCTATAGATAGCAATTCAGAGAATGCATTCAAAAAAGCATTAGAGACATCATTAATGGATATGGGAAAAGTTCAAATAGATAAATTTTCAATTAAACCATATGATTTTGATGAATATGATGCATATCTTAATATAAATAACATAAATACGAATAATAAAGATACCAGTCTGGAATATAGAACTACACCATTTTTAGAAGAATATTTATTAGGTCTAAGAGATAGTTTTAATAAAAAAAAACAAGACCAAGGAATAAAAGTAAATAACATAGAACAATTCACGAATTATACTAAAAACATAAAAGTAGATGTTAATTTGTATAATTTATTTTTATTCATATTCATAGGAATAATTATAATATTATTATGTGACCAAATTACCCGATTGGCTGTTATTGTCGCAAATAAAAACATATAAACACCAAAAACTAAATGAAATTAAAAGATGAAATACTTCACACATCTAGTTTTTTCAGGAAATGCAATTAGGTCAATATGTTTATTAGGTATATTGAGATATATATATTTCAATAAAATGGAAAATTTTATTAAAAATGCTTCGGGAACTTCAATGGGGTCTTTTTTTTGTCTAGCTTTTGCTTTAAAAATTCCAGTGGATGAATTAGAAGCAATAATTATAAAAACGGTAAAAAATGAAAATTTAACAATAATACCTACGAAGAAATACATTGATTTCTTTTTAAATTTGGGTTTCAACGATTCGAGATTATATTTAGCAGGAATACGCGAATATATTAAAAAGAAATATAATATGGATGATATGACTTTTATGGAATTATCAAAATTGACTGGTGTTAATGTTTATGTCAGTACAACTAGAGTAAATGACTCCAGTAATTTTATTTTTAATGTCAATGACACGCCGAATATTTCAGTTTTTGAGGCTATAGCGGCTTCTATGTGTATTCCGATTATATCGAAACCAATAAAAATAAATAACAATTATTATATTGATGGTTGTATTTCAAATAACGTTCCTTATAATGTTTTTGAGAATATAAATCATGAGGATATTTTATGTGTTGCGGTATTTGTAAAAGCTGATTACGATTTCGTAGTAATACCAGAAACAAAAGATGACGAAGAAATAACAATAATAGATTATGTCAGACAATTATTTAATATTCTTTATTACAATTCTTTCAAACATACATTCATTAATAAAATAGAAAAATTTAAAAATCCATTATTGATATCAAATAGTCATTTCAAATCAAGTCTTAATTTTGAAATTACGAAAACAGAACTTAAATTTCAAATTTCAGAAGATGATATTGAGACATTAATACTCCAGGGTTTTAAAGATATGTCTGAATACATGAAAAAAATAATTATTGAAGAAGCAGCCGATTTTTAGAATTATTAGAAATATCTTCTATTTTCCATGATATATATAAAGTGTTTTTATTTGGTAATAATGAAACATAAAGCCCGCTCTTTTGCAACGATGTAATAATATAATTAATACATTTTTCATAATCATACAATGGATAACCTATAATTATAGGTGGCACGACATAATATAACGATTGTCCGCCCATTTCCGCAATCTTTTTAATTTTTTTATTGCAACCATTTAAAATAACATTAAATGATTCACAAATCTTACTGTCTTTTTTTTTCTTAATCTCATATAAATCATGTAACGATATTTTATTCATTTTATTCTATTTATATAAATTTAAAAAGCATATTTTTATTTACTTGGAATTGACCTTCTCAGCCGCAAATTTAAGAACATTTTCTTTTGTTCGATATAAATCAAATGAATGTCTAGTCTTTCCATCAGCCATAACTAAAGACAACGTCGGAACACCTGTTATATTTAAAGTAGTTGCTAGAGCAGCTCCTTCGCCATTATCCTTTATATCATATTTTTTAGTTGTGAATTTATAGTTATCTGGGTTAGTAGAGACTTCTTTAGAGATTTCATCCCAAGTTGAGCTAAATTCTTTACAATATCCACATTCAGGCATATAAAAATATTGTAATTCTGGTTGAGGATTTGTGAATTTTTCAAAGAATTTATAATTACTCATAAATATTAATATTAATATTGCTACTACTAATAATCCAACTACAACCCAAATTACAGACGATGATTTAGAAGACGATTTTGAACTGCGACTACTATAACGCATAGATTTAGAAGAAGCCATTATATTATTCTATTATAAGTATAATATTTTAATATAATAATTGTTGTAGAATAAATATAATATGAATAATAAAATACTTGTGAAAATTACAACATCAGAATAAATTATATATTTTATTATAATGTCATTAATGTTTTTCGTTCTCTTATCTTTTAGCCAAATAATAGAATTGATAATAAAGAAAATATAGATTAGTAAAACAATAATCAATGCTATATAAATCAACATATCTTTTTTTATCTCTAATAATAAAAAATGATTAAATTTAGATATAAAATAATTTTCATAATGGTTAATATTGCATTCGCCTTTACACTTCGAAGTGTTGTCATAACTAATGTTACGCCGACCATTTATTCTAATATCAAAAATTCAAAATTGACTTTAGAACATGTATATCCAAAATGCTATATGTATAAAAAACATTATAATGACATGCATAATATCTTCAAATGTGACCATTATATTAATAATATGAGGTCGAATTATAAATATGTAGATGCTCACAATGAAACATTCAGCCAGCTTTATGACAGTAATAATTATGTCAATACAAAATTGAAATTGTTCTGTCCCGAAGATACAAGTAAAGGTTTAATCGCCCGGGCAATAATGCATATGTCATATGAATACAAATATGACTATAAAAAAATAATCGACCATAGAAATTTAATTGATTGGTGCTTGGAATATCCACCAACCAAAGAGGAAAGATATCATAACGATATGATATTTCAAAAACAAAAGACTAGGAATATGTTCATTGATTTATATGGAAAAAAGAAATTTAAAAATCTAGTTCTTCATTATTTTTCATAAACGCATTTTTAAGACTTTTTTGAGAATATAAATGCTAGTTGCAATAGATATCAATCTTAAAGTTTCTGGACAACGTCTTTTTTTTGTCATTATTTTTATAATTCAAATTTAAATTATTTTTATATAAAAAAATGATTTTTCTTAATTTATATACTACATAAGCAAAAAATGGTATTTACGAAACGGAGGCAAGCCGACAGTGAAAATACGGATATCAATAAAAGACATCAAATATTTCTAGATAAGGCCGCTGAAATTGCTAAATATTCGACTATGCAACAAAAGCACGGAGCTGTGGTTGTATATAAAAATAAAATAATTGGCTATGGTTTTAATTATATGGTTAATCATTTAAATGATAATAATAGCATTCATGCAGAAGTAGCAGCTATTAGTCAAGTATTTAAAAATAAGACTATTTTAGGCGAATGTGATATTTATGTTGTTCGTATTGGTCCGCCACGTTTTAATAATTGTTTGAAATTGTCTAAGCCTTGTGAAAAATGTACCAAATTTATAAATAAATATAATATTCGATGTGCTTATTATTCTAATTAAATATCTAAACTCATCGAAACTTTCGGAATTATTCTTTTAATACTTTTTTTAACTATTACAGGTCTTTCTTCTTTATTGAAGATTTTGATTAATAATTCTTCGCCCGTCAAATGTTTATTCGTATTTATAATTTCCCTTATATCCTTAATATTTATAGGTTTATGAACATTTCTAACATTAGTTTTTAATCTGCCATTTTGAGTATTCAAATCATTATAATTATATTTAAACATAAAATCCTCTATTTTGTTATTTAATGCCTGTTGTAATGTCTTCCTTTCTCGTATTGCTATTTTTAATCGTCTTATTGCATCATCATATTTAAACCAATCACTGACAAGAACTTTAAATGTATCAATTTCTTCAGCTGTTGGCTCATTCTTATTTGTAATAATATCATCAATTAAATTACTGTTATCCATTATATAAAGTTAATTAAATATTGCTTTAAATATCTTTAACAGTTATTCATCGTTTTACCGAGCTTTTCTTTTTTGATAATTTAGAAGTCTTGGAAGACTTGGAAGACTTGGAAGACTTGGAAGTCTTAGAAGACTTGGAAGGAGGAGGTGGTAATGGTTTTAAATTACTTTTAACAAAAGTAGATAATGATTCAAGGTCTCTGCTGCCGTTATAATTTATTTTTTCGCCGTCTCTATAGGCAGTAATATGAGGAAAAGAATTTATACGTCCGAATTCGTGTGGTGCTTGTTGCATATAATTTAATTCAATCTGATAAAATTGACGGTCGGCAAATCGATTAATAAGGTCAGCCCAAACAGGCATCAATCGGTTACAATGGCCACAACTGTTCCAATGATATAAAATAACAGCTCCATTTGCTCGTATTTTATCTTTCAATTTTTCTAAATTTTCATTATCGACTTTGGTTATAGCTTCACTTACCATTATTTTCTATATATATATAGATAAAAAATAATTGAAATGGGTGATAATAATACTAATACTTCATTGCAAGCTATGTCTTATAATATTTCATGTGACCATATTAGAAAATTAAATGAAATATATAATAAAAATAATGAAATGGCATATAATCAGCATTTTAAATGTATAGAAACTGCTAAAACAGACGATGATAGAAATATGAGATATTTGACTAGTTCATATGTATCAAAAAAAGATTGTATATTTACATCTACAGAACCTGATGAATTATTATGGGCAAAAGTGTTTGAAATGAATTCGTCTATGGCTTATAAAGACGATAATGCGACAGTCAAATTTAATGAAAATACGAGAAGAAAAATAATTAGTCGCTGATAAATTTAAATTCATCTTTGTAATTATACGAAGGCATCTCTAAAATTATTATAGATTTTTCAAATTCTTGAACAAAACTTTTAATATCATAAGGTTCTATTTTACCTTCTAATATAAATTCATGTCTATCTACTCTAGCTCCTTTATTGTTTTTACTATTATTAGCATGAATAATACTAATATCATTCTTATCATGAATTAAATATAATACTTCTTTTAGTTCATAACCAGCATTCCAAATATGACAAGTATCAATACAAATCTTAAATAATTCTCTTTCTTGTTCTGTGAATGAATAATAGAAATTTATGAAATCTCTGAAATCGCTCAATAATTCAGTTCCTTGTCCTGCCGGAGTTTCTAATATTAATTTAGTCTTAATATTATGACTTGCCATCGTTTCCAACAAATTTTTAATATTAGTTCTCATTGTTTCTAATGCTGTTTCTTTGGAATTAGTTAAATATTTACCAACATGAATAATATAACCAACAGCTCCTATATAATTTGCAGTCAAGATATCATTATAAATAAAAGTATCTGTTATTTCTATTGTTCTTTTGCCAGTCATAAAAGGTTTAGCAATGTTTAAAACATATGGACCATGAACAACGACTACGAATTTATTTATATTACAAAATTTTTTTATTAAGTGTGATTCATTAATATATTTTGTATTATCAGTTATATTAGAACTTCTGGGATTTGTCGTAAATATCTGTAATGCATTTCCTCCATTTGTTTTAATCTGGGTCATTGTTTTTACAATCGTAGCTTCTCGGGGTATATGCGCGCCTATGAACATTTATATATATATAAATAATAATATTGTCATATATAATTATAATAATGAATTCCTCACATCCGATTATAACTAAAGGAACTCATATTATCTTGGATTTAAAGGAAATAGAAAATAACGAAATCTTGAAATATGAGAAAGATATTCGAGAGATTTTAGATATTATTTCTATTGAATTTAAATTGAATGTTGTGGGCAGAATAATTCATCAATTCGAACCGTTCGGTGTTACTGGGGTTTATGTATTGAGCGAATCACATTTATCTATTCACACATTTGTAGAAGAAAAAAAAATAGCTATGGATTTATATACTTGTAAAGATTTTGACGAAAATGAAAGATTAATAACATTCATCAAAAACATTTTTAATCCTTGTGTTTGTGATTATAAAATAATTGACAGATAACATTGCCTAAAATCGATTTTATAACGATATGGGCATACAAAATATTCTTTATTTTTTTGTGTTGTTAAGAATTTAACAAGGCAATTATGATGCAATTTATAACTATTCGGACTTACATTTCTATATTCATATATACAAGCTATTTCTGTATTATTATTTAATCTATCCAAACATATCGGACAATTGTCATCGTCATTGACATTAACATTAACATTACCATTACCATTAACATTATCATAGATAGTATAGGGTAAATTGCCGATTTTCCAGCCGTTATCAATCATTCTATAGATATCATCAAATATTTTATAATTTTCGTTAAAACCTCTGATATAATTTGTTTGTTTTTTGATGATATCTTTTAATATTGGTTTTGTTGGATTTGATAATAAATCATATGAAGTGCCTGTATTTTTAGAATAATAGAACATAGTAATATTATCTACTCTTGATAATAACAATCCGTAACAGGTATAATTATTATTACAATAAGGCGGCTCATCATTTGATATGGTTATTTCGATTGAGATATTTAAATTATTGATAGTATTTATATTATCAGTTACGAACGAGTAAAAATTAATATGGTCTGTTCCATGTTTGAATGCTATTTTGATATTAGATGATTTTATAAATCTATCTATCGTTTTTTTATCATATTCAATATTATAAAAATTGTCGCTCGAAAGATTATTATCAATATAATATAAACTTCTATTATAAATAGCTAATAGTTTTTCACAAGGATAGGTTCCATAAATAATGCCATTGTTATTTAATACTTCTGTTTCTAACAATTCATAGAAAATATTCAATTCCTTATAATAAATCATATTTAAATTAGAAATAAATTCAAAAATATCATTTTTTTAATTTTGAATAATTATTAACGTAAAATAAAATAAAAATGATATTTTTTATTTTAAAAACAATCAAGCGTTTTAATATGTTTATTATTGGTGGCGAAGTTTATGAAGATGATGAGATTTTCAACATTGACCCGTATTATAATAATCGTGGCGATTATGACACGGATTATGAATATGACGATGAATTGTTAGATATCATCCCACATTCGATTGAACCTATCACTGCCACAAGATTGATTTCGATTTAAGGAACGGAAAAGGAGAAAAAAGTTCAAAAAGATGTTTTTGGACTTTTTTTGAATTGAAATGAAAAATAAAAAATGTATAAAAATTTAAGAAAATTCAAAATAAATTGACATTGATATTATCATTATTTTTTAACATTCGAAATGTATATCAGCAACAATGGCGAAGTTTATGATGATGAAGAAGTCATTGGTGAGAATGCATATTATGGTTCGGTTTATGAACGCGACGACGATGAATATATTTATGAAGATGAATATGATGAATTGGCGATATCGTTCGAAAACAAATTGCAACTTAAGAGCGTCGTGATTTCGATATAAAAATAACAGAAAAAAAAGTTCAAAAAAATCTTTTTTGGACTTTTTATTTAAACATTATTTATATAAATAGAAATGATTTAAAATGGTTTATTTGAATATTCCGTACAATGACCGGAAAAAAGCGAAGAATATGGGAGCATTATGGGATGCGAATGCTAAAAAATGGTATTGTGAAGAAGATAATGAATTATGTTCTATGTATGATGTATATAAAACCGATATTACAATTATAGGAGAAGATAGAACATTTGGTGATAATAAATTGTATATAGACATGATACCAAAAACTAGTTATTTTAAAAATGTCAGGTCTATTTTTAATGATTGTGATTGGAATTTAATAAGACATCATATTTACGAGAGAGTAAATAATAGGTGTGAATGTTGTGGAAGAAAACGAAACAAATATTTAGAAGCTCATGAAAGATGGGAATTTAACGAAGAGACCCAAACACAGAAATTAGTGAGAATTATTGCATTATGTAAATTATGCCATTCGGCAACTCATTACGGCCATTCAAAAAGACGAAAGAATATTGATAATATCAATAATCACATAAAAAAAATAAATAATTTTACAGAAGAAGAATTAGATAATCATATTAAAACAGCATATGAAATATGGAGAAATAGAAATAAAATTAAATGGAATTTAGATTTTGGCATTATAACAAATTCAGGATTTGAAATTAGGAATTACAAATCTTCACACGCCGATAATTGAACTATGTTATTTATTTTTTCTCGATAAAATACCATCCACAAAGAACAATTGCCAGAATTACATATAATATGCTTACATCTACTCATTATTAGCGTTATTGCGAAATAATATAACGAATACTGATAATTGGTTTCTTTGAAAACTTTATTTACTGTTGTGTTTTTTTTGTAGATGTGTCTTATTTCGTCATAGAAAATAAGATTATTCGGAAACTCTTCTTTCATGTCATTAATGAAATTCGTTTCATCTGATTGAATTAGAAATTTAATATTAGGATTTTTTTCTAATATAGCTTTTCCATATTCATAATAATAATCAATTGCCGGTAACTCGATTTCTGTTGCCTTATCATTTCCTCTAAAAAACAAAACACAAATATTTTCATAATCTATATTATATTTTTCTTCCATCATTTTGACAATATCAAATATTTTCTGAGTTGGTGTAAAGTATTTTCTAACAAACGGTAATAAACTTTCTAAATCTAATTTATCGAATTGTTTGTATTGAAACCATTCTTTGAATTCTATATCTTTAGAATAGGGAATATCACCATAAACATTATTATAATGTACAAAATAATCGAATGTCAAGTCTTCGTCAGGATGACTTTTATTGCATTCAAAATATTTTTTAGTGACATAACTATAAGGTAATTCTTTATGTTTATTGAAAAATTCTATTAAGAAATGTAATCTAACAGAACAACAGGAAAAAAATCCGCCATCATGTTGAGTAGTCAATTCCATTTTATTTAATTTAGGATATATAAACTTTATATAAAATTACAAGCCCGAAATTGAATTACATTATCAGCATTTTCTCTATAAAACATTATCCATATCCCACAATTTCCTGAATTCACAATAAGATATTTACATTTACTCATTATTATTGTTATTGCCAAATAATTCATAGAATAATGAAAATTATTTTCTTTGAAAACTTTATCGACGGTCGTTGATTTGTCTTGAATATGTCTGATTTCGTCTTTAAATATGATATGATTAGGAAAATGATTAGCCATTGTATTTAAAAATTCGGTTTCATCCGATTGAATTAAAAATTTTACATTCGGATATAAATTTAACACATATTTTCCATAATGAATATATTCTTCATATGATGGTAATTCTACTTCGGTTGCCTTGTCATTTCCTCTAAAAAACAAAACACAAATATTCTCATAATCCAAATTGTATTTTTCTTCCATTGTTTTTATAATTTTCAATATCTTGTCAGATGGTGAAAAGTATTTTCTTATAAATGGTATAGTTCCTTCATAATCCAATTGATTATAGCTTTTGAATTGAAACCATTCTTTATAATTGATTTGGCGTTTATATTCAATGGTTTCAGGTATCTCATCGTAATGTTTAAAATAGTTGAATGTTATGTCTATACTACTATTATTATCTGGTTTATACCATCCATAACAATCTCTACTATCAAAAATTACAGGAAGAGCTTTATTTTCATGAAAATAGTCTATTAAATAATGTAATCGCATGGTAGAACAAGAAAAAAACCCAAAATTATGACTTATCACTAAGCTCATAATTTTGAATTTTTCTTTTTGACTATTTTATTTTTAGTAGGTTTTCATCGCACACAAGCCGATGATAACCGTCCAAATCGCAATCGAAATCATAACACCCTTACCGAATTCGGCATGGTATTCCGTGATACAATTGTTCCTAATAGCATTATACTCCGTGTAATTTGCAAGGTCACAACAATTATCTTTCTTATTATTGATGCACTCGAAAATTTCCGAGTTGTTCGTAATACGAAAGGCACGATTGTTGCAATTCTTTTGAACGGCTTTCTCGACATTCTTCAAATAATTGCGGCTTGCTGCTGTGCTGCGAGCTTCAGTCATTGCGATGAGGATAAATCCGATGATGATCATTCTATGCACCATTGCTGATTGATAAATAATTATTGATATTTAGTTAATCAATTTTTCATACTATTATAAATAAATTTATACAATTTTTATTTGTATTTATTTTAAAGTAAATTTATATAAAAATGATACTTGTTTTTACTAGACTTTAATCAAGCGTTTAATATACAGCTTCCCCTCCAAACATGAGCGAGTTAGTCGAAGTATTTATCGAAATGGATGATAACACTTATATTTATGGTGACAATACTTATCAAATTGAAAAAGTTGATGGCGTATTAGTCGAGCCTTATCTACTGGTCCAAGACGATAAACTCATCAAATATTTCAAATCAAATCATACATTCGCCGTTTATGATATCAAAAGCGAGACGTTGATTGAGTTGATTTTCACTATGACTTGTTGGTCGGACGATTTCATAGCCTATAAGGTGAATGAAATCGGAATTGGTTATGAAGTCACAAAAGTCTATCACGGCAGACTTGTTGAGAAAAATAAAAATTGTAACGTCGATTTGAACGACGTCATAAAGACGCTTTGAGCAGAGCAGCAAAAGAAAAATAAACAAAAGTCATTTTTGTTTATCATATATTCTTTTTGTCATCCATAAATAATTGGTATTTGTGGAATTATTATAATTGTTTTTTGTTTTCATAATAATAATATTATTGAATTTTATTTCACCATCATTATAACATAACTCTGCCATTAAATTATTTTCTTTAAATAGCTTTCCTAATAAACCGGAACCGGTAGGATAGGTAACATCAATTCCATAATAATTATTATTGACATTCTTAACGATTTCATAGATAGCGATATTAAGAATTGGATTATTATTTTTTGTAATAATAAAATCGCTATTGACTAAAGGCTTATTATAATAATGATTTTTATTTTTAACAAAATAATTACGGTCAATAAGATTAATCAATTTAATATTATCGTCATATTTATCATCTATAAATATACCACCGTATTTATATAAAACGCAATATTTCCAAAGGTCTAATTTATATTCGAAAGGTATTAATTTTTTATAAGTATCATAGACGGAACTAGGATAATTATTTAATATAAATTTTTCACAATCATTTGCATCAAAATAAAAATAATTAAATTCTGGATTATTAATTCTCAATGTTTGAGAAATAAAATTCTTATTTATACCTGCTTGAAATATATTCATAGGTACCTTAGTATAAATGCCAAAAGTTATCATTGAGATATAACTATTGGCATCTTTTTTTTAATGATTATTTACAACGAACTCATAAACGTCATTCCACGTTCTAATGAAATATTTTCTATTTTCATAAATAATTTGATAGAAATCCTTCAAATTCGCATAATCAACATTATTTTCGAATTTTTCATAACTGTCAAGCAACATCTTAATATTATCCGGAGTATAATCAATTAACGAATGATGCATATGAAATTCATCTTTCTGAATAAACCTTTCGCTAAAAATAACGAAATCTTTCACCAAAATGAAATATGATGCAACACCACTAACCAAATAATAACTGTCAGTCACATACTGCTTATATAAACAACCCTCCATTGTCGTATTTATTTATAAAAATAAAATTTTAAAATCATTTTTTATTGATTTTCCTTTATAATATCTATATATATTTTTTTAATATCTTCATTAAGGATTGCATCTGAATAAGGTTTTATATTTTTATTAAAAACTTCTTTTTTGACAGATTCATAAAACTTTAATAAATGACATAAATCCATTATAGTATGATTTAATAAATATGACGGTTTTTCATATGACATATCAACTAGTTTTATTGCTTCTACACCATATCCACCATACATTCTTCTTGCATATGTACATTTTTTACTATTCTCATAATAAAGACGTGTTAATATTAATAATAATTCATCATTATGTATTCCGTCTTTATGAATTTCATAAATTGATTCTTCGTTAAAATCTTTAAATTTATTCATATCTCGTGTAGCTATATTATGATTTACTATCGTTAATATATGATTTAATTCAGTGGTTGTTTTATTACCAGTATGCATATAAACATTATATAAATAATAACATAATGTATTTGTAAATAATCGCATTATAAAATGTAAAATACTATCAATTTTTTTAGGTATATGTTTATTACTTAAAATATTACCAGAATTTTTAGTTTCATATAAATATATATTTATACATATTTGAGAATATAAATAATTTAAATTCAAATAATTAGAAGATAATAATAATAATTCAATAATACTAATAATATCATTGATTAAAGAATTTCTATTTACATTAAATAAATCATTTAATGTTTCAGGTATTTTTTCTGATTTTGATAATAAATCTTTAAATAATTTATAATTTACTTTTTTATAATCATAATTATTATTATCATCTGTATGTATAAATCCTGAGCCATCAATAAACATATAAATAAATGGTATAAATATATACATCAATTTATTTAAATCTCTTTTACATTTAGGTTCTGAATCATAATTATTATGTAAATAAGTTATATAATTTTTAATATCTAAAAGTATAAATGTTTTTAATCTACTAAATAATAATGATGAATTTGCTTCTATATTTGCTATTATATCAGTATTATTTGATTCTGATACATTTAACGTATATTTTACATGGTTTGATTTTTTGGGTAAGTCAACTATAGCTTTTGTTGCTCTATATTCTAATAATGATGTTATATTTGGTGGTATCGGTCCTACTGCAGTTTTTGCTTCAGTTAATGCATTAGTTAATGTATCAATAAATTTTTGGTCTAAATTAGAATTATAATTTGTATCAGAGTTATTTAATTGTTCTAACTCTTCATATATAGTTTTTAAGCGATTATTTCTCGTTATATTTGATAAGTCTTTATATAACGGGAGCAGTTCACTAGCATATAAATCATATGTTGTTTTTCGTGTATCAATAATGTATTCTAGTATTATTTTTATTCGTTCAAATAAAACATAAATTTCATTACCAGATTTAGGTTTAGATGTAAATATTCCTTTAATTCGTCCTAATACCGTTTTTTTAGTTTTTTGTGATGGTTCTTCTTCTTCTTCTTGTTGTGGTGCATCTTCTTGTGATTGTGTTAATGCTAATATGTTATTATATATATCTAATATATATCCTGCTAAATTTTTAATTGTTGTTTCATCTAATTTATTATATAAACTTATATTAGTTTGTATTTTAATTAATTTACCTGTTATTTCACTTTTTTTTACATCATCATTTTCATAAGATTTTATGTATTCTATTAATTCCATTAATAATTCTGAAATTTTGGTTATTTTAGTATCATCAATTTCATCTGATATAATAAGTTCTATTATTGCTTCTTGAATTTTTACTGTTATTGCATCAATTTCATCTGTTGTCTTAGGTTTTGTTTTTGATTCTTTTTTAATCTCATCTATTACTGAAGTAATACTAGTAAATGCTTGTTTAAATAGTAGATTTTCTTTTTTAGCTTCTAAAGATGATACTCCTGGTGCATTACTTTTATTTAATGTTTTGATTGCTTCTTTAATAGGTAATATTGCTTTAATTACTTTATCAATTTCATTAAATGCATTACAATGTAATAATATAATTGCATATTCTCTTAATTGTTTTCGAAGTTTTTCTATAAATATGTCTTTATCTCTATCTTCTTTATAATTAATTTTTATTTGTTTAATATTAGCACCTAAACTATTTGTATCTCTTCGAAATGAAAATCTTGCTGCTGCTGCGTTTACTGCTGATTTTGCTGCTCTTGCTACTGAGCTAAATATTGATGTCGATTTTTTTTCTATTATAGGTTCTCGAGGTTCCTGTTCATGTGATTGCTGTGCTTCTAATGCGTCTTTAAGCGATAATTTTTTATCATATTTTTCTTCTACTATTTTTTTTATATTAGATAATATTATGGCTATTTTTCCACGATTTATTTGATTATTATCTTCACCTATAAAATCATCTAATTGTGCTATTAATGGTTTCACACCTGGTAATTTTATTATTTCTTTAGTATATAAAATAATAAATTTGCCTATCATAAATTTATTTATTTTATTTTCACTAGCTGTTGAAAATAAATAATCATCTACTTTTTTAAATATTTCTTTAAATTTATCATCTAAAACACCACCCTTCTTTCTTTTGGTTCTATATTTTTTTGGTTTTGTTTTAGTCATTATCTATTTAAATATAATTAAAAAAAACAAAAAGAATATTTCTTTTGTTTTTATTATTAAAATATCGAAGTTTTATTCGAAATTCATATAGAAATCGTCGTCGGCGCAGTCTTCCCAATTAAGAGTCGTATTTACTGCTGCTACTACTACAGCGACAACTTCTTCTTCTTCAAAAATTGGTTTCTCGTTTTTGACAATAGAAGCCCATGACTTTGTTTTGTTGTCGGTCTTAATCTCATGAATAATTTCTTCTTCTTCTTTTTCGTCCTCAAGGAGTGAAAACGAATTTTGAATGTCGAGTTGCGGTTCATCGGATTTTGTATTGGATGTTTTAGCAACTTGAGAATGTTCAGGACAGATTTTATTGAATTTGTAAGAAACAATTAATTTTTCTCTGTCAGCGAAAGAAAGACGATGTTTATAACCACATGTTTCTTTTTCGCATAACTGTCCGAATGTGCAATTTTTCTTTCGATTGTCAATGTTTGGTTCGTTGATATTTTTCCCATTAATGGCATCATAAAACCGTTTAACAATCTTTCGTTCTTTGTATGGAATATAATGAGCATATAAGCAATCATTATTCAGACAAATACAATTCAAATTGCAATTGGTAGTAGATACGGAGGACATCGTATAATATAAATACAAATAATAACATTTCATTTTTTATTATTTTTATTTAAAAAAAATAACAAATATCTATTATTTTAATATTGATATGCAACTCGATTAATTATTTTACTATTTCTTGAAGGCAAAGAAGTTAAAAAACAGCCATCACTGTATTTTACAAGTAAGGCCAATACTTCTTCAACTAATTGAGGCATTTTAGTCAAATCATAAACATGTGTATATTTAATTAGACTATTATATATATATCTGGTATTAATTACATTAAAATGATTTAGACCTTTCTTTAGGATATATAAATAATCATAATTAATTGGATATTTTTTATTATAAATAAAATCTTCTTCTATTGGATATTTAATTTTTTTAAAAGGAACGATTAAACCAAAATCCCAAATTACCCATAAAAAGCCAATATTTTCGATATAATAATCATTACCATTAATTTTATAATGAAAATAACCACCCGGTTTTATTTTATGATATAAAAAATTACCAGCATGGCAATCTGTATGATATGCTTGAATATGCTTATGAAAAAACATGATACTCATATATATCTGTGATAATGCATTCAATACAATTTTAGATGTATATTGTTTTGTATCGAATAAATGAAACAAATCGTTATCAGCCAATTCATTAAAAGTGAATAATAACTTCTTATAATTTAACTTATCGTTTAATTTAATTTTATCTTGTTCTTGAAAGAAATTATTGCATCTTAGAACACCATAGCAAATAGGAAAATTAGGACATATTTTATATTTGACATTTAATTCAGTCAGAAATTCTAGGACATTCGCTTCGATATTATTATAATTCTTAGAACTATCGACGACTTTAGTTGTAAATGTTAATATTTTTCCGTTTGGTTGTCTGAAATGTGATATAAAAACACTACCATAGGCACTTTTAGTTCCTATTTTTTTATCTAAAATTATATGATTTTTATCGTTGTCGTTACCTATGGCAATAATATCATTATTAAATTTAAAACAATTATAAGGGTCATGTTTATGCAGACTTTGTATATGTTGATTAACTGACTTAAAATAAGAAATTCGCTTTTCTAAAGTTTTATTACTCGATTTAGAAGAACTACTACTACTATCAGTTTTAACTTTAAAAAATATTGTCATATATTATTCTATTATATAAGGAGTTTTATTTATGACATTGGCTGGTCGGGATGTCATAAAATGATTTGGGAATTTTAAATTCATCGTTTTAAATAGATGTTTATAAAATGCAAATTGTAAGTTATGATAAGATTCAATATCAATCAACATAAATTTGTTAATTACACTTTTCATAAAATGGCTAATTGCATCTAATCTTGGATTTGAAGAATTATGTTTAAGGAAGGATGATATAAACTTGGTAAAATCGAACATTAACATTTTATTAGTTAATGGTCGAACTAGTCCAAAATCATTAATAACCATTAAATAGCCGATGTTTTCGAGATAATAATCAGTCTTATAAATTCTATAATGATAATATCCACCCGGTTCTATACGATGACATAAAAAATTACCTTCATGAGTGTCTCGATGTGATACTTTTATATATTTCTGAAAAAATACTATAGATATCATTGATTGTAAAATAATATTAATAGCGATATTAATATCATAATTACGTCTGATAATGTCTCTTAATGATGAATCTGCTAATTCATTGACAATTAAATATAAATTAGGTTTATCCATAAAATCTTCACTTTGGCTTTTTAGTTGATATATAGAAGTTGATGATTGCGCAGAAGATATCATAGAATTACTATGATTATATTTATTACATACTAAATATCCATATGTAATAGGAAAATGGGGACATATTTTATACATTGTAGTAAGTTGAGTTAATCTCAAAAGAATTTCTATTTCTAGTCTATTTTTATTTGTTATTTCACAAATTTTAACAACTAGTTTAAATTGTTTGCAATATTCTCTTTTGGTAATGTCAGAAGGTCTAAAATAAGCACTATAAACAGCACCATATCCACCTTGACCTAATTTTTTATGTAAAATAATATTACTACCGACACTATATTGAACTTCGTGATGGTCAATTTTATAAAACTTAATACAATTGTTTGTATGTTTCAATTTAATATCATCCACATATTTTTTTACAATATTATAATAATTAATTCTGTCGTTAATATCTGATGATATTCGTTTAGGTGGTTTTGTTATAGCGCATGCTACTTTGAACATATTATAAATCGGGCCATTTTCTTTTATTCGTTTCTTGGTTAAGGGATTTATAGTTTTGTTAGCGGCCCATTTATCACAATGCAATTTTAAGTTATTATCACACATTTTACTTAGCTTTTTATATACAGGTCCGTTTTCTTTTATTCGTTTGTTTGTTAAAGGATTTATTTTTTTATTTGCATTCCATTTATCACAATTTAAACTATTCATTCTATTATATAAGGAGTTTTATTAATGATATTAGCTGGTTTATTGGTTGTGAAATCTCGATAAAACATAGTATTCATAAAAATAATAATATCATTTAATCTGCAATTTTTCTTTTTTAATAATTTCATCAAATCCATAAAAAAATTAGTTGTATTATCTTCAAATATTCCTAATCGAACAATATTTTTAATCATATTATTGGTGAAGTATTCTAAATCATGTTTTATTGAAGTAAATGTAGAAGCTAAACCAAAGTCATTAATAACCCATAAATATCCAATATTTTTAACATAATAATCTATGCCAAATAATTTATAATGAAAATATCCGCCTTCTTTGATTTTTATATATAGAAAGTTATTAATATGAGTATCATTATGATTATATTTAGCATATTTATTAAAAAACATCATTGAAAGATAAATCTGAATAAATGCATTTCGAAGAATATCGTTAAAACCTTCTTTGCCATATAAATCTGCTATAAAATAAGATAATGTATTATCGGCTAGTTCGGTTATTATGAAATAACCATTATTAGCAAATCGAATTTCATTAAAATCGGATTTTTTATTTTTGCATGTTAAATATCCGTAAGAAAATAGAAAATGCGGACATTTCATATCAACTAAAAGTCGTGTTAGTTTTTTTCCTATTTTTATTTCTTTCCTGTTTTTTCTAGTAATTTCGCAAATCTTAACAGCAAATTTAAATATTTTTCCTAATTCCTTTTTTTGTATTGTTGTCGGAATATAATGACCATGATAAACAACACCATAGCTTCCAGGATGGCCTACTTGTTTATCTAAAATAATCTGATTACCCAAATGCAATTCATTGTTTATTTTCTTAATACAATTATATTTTAATTCAGTTTTTATTTTATTTATATAATTATTAATAATGACAAAATAATTAATTCTATCAATAATATTCTTAGTAACACGTTTGAGGATAGGATTAAATACGTTTAATATCTTTTTGTTATAACACAATTTCGAAAAAATATTATAATCATTTCCATTTTCTTTAATCTTGCCATTGGTTATAGGATTTTTATTTTTGTTTGCTATCCATTTTTTACAGATAGTTATTTTTGCATCGAGTTTATTAATATCATCACATAATTTAGAGATATATTTATAAGTTGTGCCATTCAATTTAATTTTACGATTATTAATAGGATTAATAGTTTTATCAATTTTCCATTTATCGCACAGTTCAGAATTAGTCATTTAATAGTAAGTAATATTATATTTTATTTGCTACTAGTAAATAAAATGAAGAAGTATATATTTATAATCGATTTAGATAATACATTGATAGGAAATTGTGAATATCAAATTGCCCTATTTTCAAAACACAATTTTATTAAGAAATACAAAGGACCAAATATAAATATAAATAAAACCCTAGCACCTTATTATAACCAAAATAATAAATTGTTAAGACCTCATTTTATTTATTTTATGAATAAGATGAAAGAAATGTATAATGCGAATGTTTCGTTTTATATTTATACTGCATCAACGAAAAATTGGGCCAACACACAAATAAAAATAATAGAAAAAGAAAATAAGATTAAATTTAACCGACCTATATTCACCAGAACTGATTGTTTTTGTAATGAAAAAATTAATAATGGTTTCAAAAAATCAATAAACAAAATACTGCCAAGACTAAAAGCAACAAAAGAAAGTGATATTATTATTATCGACGATTCAGACGTCTTTTTAGATTATACTGAATATCATATTAAATGCAATGCATATAACTTTACATTATTCAGTGATAATAATTATCATTTATCTTCGATATATCACGAAGATTTAACCAGAGGAATGACTTGTCCCTATAATCATAATGATTGTAGTATAAAAAACAAAATGAAATTATATAAATGGTTATATAAAACGATTATTGATATTAATAAATTTAATGAAAAATATAAATCAGATAAATTTTGGTTAAATTTAGCGAATGCTATAGAAGCTAATAAAATAACTAATTATTCTCCTGATGTTATAAAACAACTGACTAAAATTGCTAATCATAATAATTAACAACTGGCATATAAGCTGGATAACTATTGCAATAAGTTGATTTATAAATATAAAAGAACCAATAGAAAGGACCGAATAACATAGCTATTAGTAATCCAGCAATTTTATCACCTAACGATGAATCATAAAATAAACAAGCAATAGACGCAAAAAATGCTGATAATCCTGCAACAATCCATATAGACAAAAATATTAATCCCCACCATACGTAATATATCCATATTATAATTTGACTTAAAATATTATATTCTGATACATTATAATAAGAACTTATTTTAACTGTATTAGAGAAAGGTTCTCTTTTTTCATTAAGTTTTAAATCTCTTGTGAAATCGGTCATTTAATATAATCTATTATTATAAAATATTAAATTTTTAAAGTTAAATAATAATAAGCACACATTAAATAAGCATCACAAATATCATCTTTTTTTTTATGTGATTTTATGATATCAATAATTTTATTATCCATGAATTTATCAACCGTTGAAATTAAATGTAATGTAAAATTAATGGAATCAACCTTATTTTGTTTATATTTTGTTGTTTCAGCAGTATCAGATGTCATATAATTTGACATTAATTTTAATTTATGTTTAGGAGAAATATAAGTAGTTGAAATATCTAAACTTTGATGTTTCGATAGAACTTTAAAATAAGTATTTATACATGTCTGAATAGTTCGCATAATTGATGTCATTTGACATTCGATGAGAATAATCAAAGGTTCGTTTATGTCGATTGAACTATCACTCATAATATCATCTAAAAATTCGATGGTGTTATCAATCATATTTTGAATATTTGATTTATCTGAATTTAAATTAACTTTAGACAACGTAATTATTTTAAATTTATTATCATCTGTTACATTGGCTAAACAATAAGCCATATTAGTAATGCCGACATCAAAGGATAATAATTGTTTCATATTATTATAATAATATGAAAACTTTATTTATCTTTAGACGTGACTTAAGAACGTTCGATAATACCGCTCTAAATAGGGTAGTTGAAAAATATCCAAAAACCGAGATAATACCGATATTTATATTTAACAAAAAACAAATAGAAGAAACGGATAATAAATATTATTCTAAAAATGCTGTTCAATTTTTGTTTGAAAGTCTTGATGAAATCAGTGATTTTACAAATTTCTTTTATACATCAACGAATGATATACCAATTCTAGAAACGTTATTTAATAAATATAAATTTGATAATCTAGCTTTTAATATCGACTATACACCATATGCTATAAAAAGAGATAAAGAAATTAAGGCATGGGCCAATGAGAAAAAAGTTGAATTAATAACATTCGAAGACTACACTTTACATAACATCGGCGAAATAGTGAAAGATAATAAAGAACCTTATCAAAAATTTACGCCATTTTATAAGAAAAGTATAATAAAAAAGCCTCGTTCATTATTGACAAATACCAAATTTAAATTTATAACTGACAATAAACAATCATTAGATAAATATAATTATTTGAGACCCGATGAAAATAAAATGATATCAGTTAATGGAGGTCGTAAAAAAGGGTTAGAAATTCTCGCAAAATTGAAGAAAGGTATTTTTGATAATTATGATAAAGACAGAGATTATCCATTCTTAGACAGAACAACGAAATTAAGCGCTTATATTAAATTCGGCTGTGTTAGTATTAGAGAAATTTATTATAATTTACCCGTAAAACATGGTATAATTAGAGAATTGTTTTGGCATGATTTTTATGCAAATATTACTTATTATTTTCCATATATATTTGGAGGTTCATTTATTAAAAAATATGATGTCATCAAATGGCACGAAAACGAAGAATTATTAAATAAATGGAAAAAAGGAATGACCGGTTTTCCGATTGTGGATGCAGCCATGAGACAATTAAACACAATCGGATGGATGCATAACCGTTGTAGAATGATAGTAGCTTCATTTTTAGTTAAAAATTTATTGATTGATTGGAGAAAAGGTGAAGAATATTTCGCTAAATCATTAGTAGATTATGACCCATCTTCAAATAATGGCGGTTGGCAATGGTGTGCATCGACAGGCACAGATAGCCAACCTTATTTTAGGGTATTTTCGCCATCATTACAAATGAAAAAATACGATTCCGAATGTGTATTTATAAAAAAATGGGTTGAAGAATTAAGAAACGTAGATAATAAAATTATCTTAAATTGGGAAACAAAACAATATAATAATATTGATTATCCTAAACCTATTGTCAATACCAAAACTACCGCCGCATTATTCATAAAAACATTTAAGGAAATTTAAACAATCTTCTTAAGTGCTTTTATAATACTAGGAAGAGTAATATAAGAACATTCATTTTTGAGAGAAGAATTTTCACAATAAGTTTTATAAGATTTGTAGATATTGAATATTAGGTCTTTCATATTCTTGAAATTATCTTCATATTTTAAATTATATTTATCTATAATTATTTGCATTTCTTCTATTGTAGTATTTGTATCAATGTTAGAAACTACTTCATAAGGTATATTTTCATATTTAATAAAATTACAATAGATAACATCTCTCATTGAATTATAAGTTTCTATATCTATTATCTCATTTTTCAATTGTTCTTTAGTTATAAAATCTACTTCATTCTCAATCGCAAATTCTAATAATTTGTTTTTAGTCATCTTATCCAAGTTTTGACATAATAGACCCTTATTCAAGAAATGTATTTTGATACTATTAATCAAATCAATTCTTGTCAATCGTTGGTTATTAATTTCTGCCATATTGCATTTGTTTTTAAAATAAATAAATCATTTTTTTAATGTAAATGTTAAAAAAAATGATTTAAATTATTGATATAATTTTCACATTATAACAATGTCTCTGCATAACGAAAAGTTTTATGAAAATGAAGCCGGTGTTTATTTCAAGTCTGGATATCCTTCACAATGGTTTATTTCTCATTTCGTTATTGATGATGTGGAATATAACTGTTGCGAACAATATATGATGGCTCAGAAGGCTGTTGTTTTCGAAGACTTCGAATCGCACTTCAGAATTATGAATTTAGCCGAACCTAAAGAACAAAAATCTATTGGCCGGCTTGTCAAGAATTTTGACGAAGATAAATGGAATGCTGTCGCCGATGAGGTTGTCTATAAGGCAAATCTCGCCAAGTTCTCGCAAAATCCCGAATTGCGTCAGAAGTTGCTGGAAACGAATGATAAGATTTTCGTCGAATGCTCTCCTTATGATAAAATCTGGGGGAACGGGTTGAATATCAGCGAAACACTCGTCACGCCCATGAATGAATGGAAGGGAACTAATCGGTTGGGTAAAGCAATCATGAGAGTTCGAGCAACTCTGCAAGAATGCAATTGAAAAAATAAAAATTGAAAAAAAGTTCATAATTTTGGACTTTTTATTCATCGCTTTCGGTTCCGGGTTCTTGTTCTACAACTGGTTCTTTAGTTTCTGCTTTTCTTTTATTCCAATTGGCTGTTGCCTGTCGCATTCTGTCTTTTGGACTTGCTCCATCGTTTTTTAGTAGTTCCATTTGTTCTTTAATGAAGATGTTATAGGCTGATGGAGCTTTTTTGACCTTTTCAGCTCCATCGGCTGATTTCTTATTACCACTTGATTTATATGCGCTTTTTAATAGGGTCGTTAGTTCAGCTAGAGTATATGATTTAGTAAGGTCGACAGATGATGAGAAGTTATTGATAATTTGTTGGGTGTTTGTCATTTTAGATTATAATATTATCAAATGTTTATATCGATTTCGAAAAAAAATGATTTTGATTGTAATATTATAAAATATCAATGGATAAAAGCGGTTATAAATCATTTCAAGACCTTAAACCGGTCGTTCTGATTAATAATCAAAATAAAAAAAAGAATAATATCACTACAAAAACAAAATCATGTTCTAATATTCATATTCATAGACCAGTTATTGACGAAGACGGCGAAATGCCTAAAGCTACTTATTATAGTAAAGAACAACGAGATGCGATTATATTTGCTAGAAATGCTCAAAACTTAACTCAGCTTCAATTAGCACAAAAAATTTATTGTGGCCTAAAAGCCGATTATATCTGCGATATTGAAAATGGTAAAACTCCATATAATCAAACAGCTTATAGAAAAATATGTAAAGTTCTTAGAATTGAACCCTTGATTTAATTAAATCAATTTCTGTTTTCAGTTCTTTTATTGCTTCTATTATCAAACCCGCCAAATTACCATATGCTATGCTATAAAATCCATTATTATCGGTTAATACTGCTTCGGGTAATACTTCATTAACTTCTTGAGCAATTAAACCTGTTTTTCTATTTTCATCAGTATTTGTTTTATAAGTTATACCATTTAATGATATCAATTTATCTAATGCATTTTCTATTTTTTTTATATCTGTCTTCAGTCTCTTATCTGAAGACCACGTAAATGTTCCACTTGTATGAATTACAAAACTTGAACCTACATTACTAATTGTTAAAGCTTCATTATATAATGTTTTGCCATCTATAAAATAACTACTATTATAAGGTATGGTTGTTAAATCCTTCCAAATTGCAAAAACACCATTAGAATTACCAATCCTATAAATAGAATTAACGTTATTAAATGTTCCTGGTTGAGTTACTTTGCTTATAAAATGTGCGAAGGAATTTGAACTACCTGAATTTAAAGTAAGTAAATTATCATTTCCATTATAATTATTAATTTGAAATATATTATTATTAATTTCATTTATATTATTGCCATTGATTAAAACACCGCCTTTATAATAATCATTTAAACCTACGCCAGGATTTAAAACAATGTTTTTAGAATGTAATTCTAAATTGGCCGTAGATGAAATATTATTCATTAGTGATAAGATATTATCATATAACGATATACCATCGGAATTATAAATATCTCCTTTTAAATATATATTATTAGTTTCTATATTTCCCGCCGTTGTCAAAGTGCCAATAGAATTGATATTCAAAAGTTTGTTATCATTCAAATAAATCTCATAATCGTCAGTATAACTATAAATATTATGACTATTATTATAAATATTTAATTGTTTTATTATTGGTTTTTTGGCATATACATTGATATATTCAATTTCTAATTTAGTTTGGTCTGAATTATTGTCTTTATCAAAATATAAATCATAATAATCAATAACAGTTATATTTATAGGAATATTATAAATTAATTCAAATATGCAAACTGGATAATTAATTGTTTTATATTCAGGTGTTGAAGAATATCTATGTTTTACTATTGCAGGTTCAAATGTTTTCAAATAATTCAAAGTATTAGAAATTGTAACATAATTATTTGTTATTGTCTTAGTTATGGTATTGCTAAAACTACCATTATATAAACTAGTTGGAACTATATTTACAGGTCTATTAAGGTCATAATTATACCTATTCAAAGTTAAATTTAATGTTTCTATTTGAAATGTTTTATATTTATTGAAATATATGTTATTTCTAACTTTGATTTTATTTACACCTATAACATAATCAATGACTATTGTAATATAATCAGTTTCAAGAGTGTTTGATTGTCGCAATACCGTAGATAGTAAATAATCATATGGTTGAGAACCAATAACCGACAATGAAGAAACATAAAATTCAGTTACACTATTCGCTGTAGGAGTTATATAAGTTATTGTATATGAATTACCTCCAAAATTAAATGTATGATAATAAGTATTATAATTATTAATTGTATATGATAATTTAGGATTATTCAAATTTATTTTTGGTAATAAATTTACGATATTGGCTTCTGGCGTTTCTGTAAATGTGAATGGATTTGTTTCATTGATATTATTATAACTAACTATGACATTCGAAAATACATAATTAATAGAATTTATTTCTACATTACAATATACTTCAAATGATGTCTTAGAAATGTCATAAGTATCTGTATCTGTATTTTTCGAATATACTAAACCATTTGGTGAATATTCAGTTAGTAATTTTTGTTTTAATGTAATTAATGATGTCTTTATAGGTGATATATTATAAGTATTTTTTAATTCCAATGAAGTTTTATCTGTTAAACTATTAATAGTTACTGTTGAATTATTAGAAGTTGTATTTATTGAAAGTCCATTAGAATTTATATTTATTATAGAACTTGTATTATAAATAAAATTTAATTTGTCTGAAGCCGATATTGTCCATTTATTTGTATTGTTACATAAAACAATAGAAGCTGGATTATTAGAAGGATTTGTCAATTTTAATAAATAATTGGCAGTGCTTTCATTAATATGAACTACTGCGTCTTGAACGACACAGTTATAATTGCTATCGTAGAAATTACCACCACCGATATTAAAAATATTATTGATATCATTCGTATAAATACTAAAATAAGGATTATTTAAATTCTGTTTTCTTACAATTTCAAATATAGAATTATTTGATGTTGCATTTACTAATTCTAAATTATCTCGTCTATAAATATGAGATAATTTTAATGATACCCCGTCAAACATTGAATTATGATAATCGGCTATTGACGTATCAACCAAATTAATATCAATAGCCGATGAAGTTTTTAAGGCTAATGAATTTTCTGTTGATGATATGAATTTATTTGCCTTAACATTAAAACTACAAGAACAACTATTTGGATTATAATTATAAATATATGCAGAAGAAGCCGCTGTTATTTGTTCATCAACGTTCTCTATCCATCTTGAATAGTCGTTCGCATGTCCTATTAATAACGATTTCGTAGGCAATAATTTAATATTATTACCTATTATCAAAACGTCTGTATTTTGACCTTCTTGACTATTTATTGGTGTCTCTGTTGGTATCAGGGCATTTAACGAATATGAAACACTCGCAAATAATACTATCTGACGTGAAATAACCGCCCATGACCTATTTAAATAAACATTCGCATATTCGCTCATAGAATTTAACAAAGGCAAAATAGATAATGATGAAATAACATAAATGCCGATATGGTCAGTTATTGCTGCGACTACTTGAGAAGCCGAATTAGCAAAATCAAAACTTTTATTTATAAAATTTATATATTTATTTGTAATATGTAAGATTAATTCGAGTAATATCGCCGATTGAGTTGAATAATTAGATAAATTCGAAGCGTCGGCATCTAGTTCCGTTAAGAGATTTATGCAAATATCAGCCATATTCATGAGTTTTTGATAAGCATCTGTTAAATATTCTTCTATGATATATCCAGCGAATAATGTCACAAGATTAGCTTTATAAGTAATGAATACATCTTTTTCAGAATTGATAAAACTTTTAATTTTATTAATTCCACTTCCTATTTCTTGTAAGTTTTGATAATATTCAAGTTTTTCATTATAATCAGGGTCATATTTAGAAATATCAAAATCTAAATTACTCGCAAGAACACGATTAGAACCTGATTTATCTAAATAAATCTGTAGATTGGTATCTATAGAACTTAATAATCTATCTGATGCTAATTTGGTATTAGTTGTTATAGATGGTTTATAAATGTTTTTTGCCAAATTAATGTTATTATATAAATCAGCATAATTATTAACGATTTTATCAGTTATATTTGACGATGAAATTAAAATATTAGATGCATTAATATAATTACTAAAAATTAAATCAGTTATTATTATGCCATTTTTATTGATATCAACATTAGAACAAGTCCTATAAACTTGTGAAGCATAATTACAATTAATCAATGCATCTGATACATAATTCGTAATATTTGTAGTAATTGTATTTAAAAGATTAGCATAATTGGATGTATTCGCATAAATATTTGATGCAACAATTTGATTACAATTATTGATATTATTAATATTATCAATATCATGAATGAAAAATCTATCATTATAAATATTTGAAAAATTTATATTACTAGAAATAGCTTTTGTATAATTAGCATAAGCAAGATTAGAATAACTATCAGCAATAGGTATTAAGGGCTGTATATTTGTTTTGATTGTATTTAAGGTATTATAGATATCAGTAGAAATCAAATATAAATTAGTTGAATAATTCAAATTACTCTGAGAATTGTTTTTGACTACATTACAAGAAGTTGAACCTGCGCCTGCGTTGAATATATAATAATTACTGTTATTATTATCGTTGTAAGTTTCTACAGTTCTCAAATATACATATCTGGAATAGATGTTAGAAGTTATTGAATAGTTGGTGGCAAGATTAGAATAAGAAGCTGCTGTTGCTGTAATGTCTATATTCAAATTGCTTGAAGTATTTATGATAGTATTTGCATTTTGGGCATAACTCAAATAACTACGAGTAGGTAAAGACAATGTTTTATAAATCTTTGTAGCCAAATCTAAATTCGATTTAGAATTATTTAAATTTATGGTTGAAACATTCTTAACGGGTGTTATTATAGATAAATTCAAATTAGAATAGTTTAAGTTGTAAGTTATAAAATTATTACTATTCAAATAAATATTATTTGAATTTAATGTAGAATAATTATAATTACAAGATAAAATATCAGTATAATCGCTTATTTGTATTGTTGTCGATACTAAGGAATTATAATAATTAGAACTTGCTACATAATGATTAGACATTATTACCATATCATTCGAAACAGACGTCAAATAGCTTTGATTGAACGGCGAAACAATTGGGATATTATTATAAGTATTTGCATTAGAGATGGTATCCAAAGAAGATGAATAAATATTCGAACTAACTCTTGTAATAATATTTATATCATCATTATAAGTTATTGAAGCATAAGAAGATTTTATATTATTCATATTTTCAAATGAATTATTAGTAGTAGTAATTGTAATTATTGGTTTTGTTTTAATATTTCTGACTGATTCATAAATATTACTAGAAATAATATAATTACTATAAGCATAATTTTTATTACTTTCTGCTGATTGTATTAAATTTGTAGGTGTAAAAATAATTCCAGAGCCAGTATTTTGACTTATATAAGTCAAATAATTATTATGACTAGTTGTTTTATAAGTAGTAATAACCGTTTTTAGATTTTCGTCATAATTGATAACATTATTGATATTAGAATAATTGATAATAGCAGAATTCAAATTAGAATTTAACGAATAGATATTAGAACTTATATTATAATTGGATAAAGAATTGTTAATATTTAAAGTCAAATTTAAATTGAGATTGTCATCAGTGATATTATTATTAATAACAGAAGCCAAATTAGAATTCTTGAATGAAATATTTTTGGGATGGTTTGACGATAAGATAGTATCAAAATAATAAACGTTATTACCTAACGAATAAATTTTTGTTATTATCTTTTCAACAGGATTGGGCGAAAATAAGATATTATTATCATTGAATTTATAGTTTCCTTTGATATTTATCGAACCGTCTAAATCTAAATCACCACTTATTTTAACGTTCCCATAAATTCTAACGGTTTCTTTATTATTTGTGAAATCTTCAGCCGAATTATAAGTAATCGGATTATTTATATCAATATAATATTTCGAATTATTATGATATAAATTGATACAAGAATTAATCGGTTTATAACTATTTTTCATATAACCAATTTGAAGTGGTCCTGTAAAATTGAAATCGTCTGTAATATGATTTTTATAAATATACCATTTATTTTTATTTACAATACTCAAATTAGTCGAATCATCACAAAATTCTATTCCTGAATATTTGGAATTATCGAGAGAACGATAAAAACTAATAACACTATTATTAATTTTATTATTGTTCTTAGAATTGTTTCTTATTTGTAATGACATTGTTATATTTTGATTATTTAACAATGTCCCAATTCCTATATTAGTATTATCAATTACAGCATCTGATATTGAACCATTTAAATATTTGATAGAACATAATTTTGAATTATTTTCATAATAACCATCATAAGAATTTATGCCACCTTTGATATTTAATTTTTGTGGGTTTGCGATGATATCACTTTGAATAATATTAATATTCAAGTTATTTATATTATTGTAATTATTATAAATAATAGGAAGTTTGCATTCATAATTAGAGGTTCCATTTCTAAAAAAATATTTATTGGCTATGATATCGCCATTAATATCTAATGTTTTTTCGGGATTTATGGTATTTATACCGATTTTATTATTTTCCATTATTGCCAAATTTGGAACGGTCGTTTTTATATTTGCTTTATCTTTTCCAGCATAAAAATAAATATTATTCCATGATGTATTATTTTGTGTCAATATTATTAAAGAATTGTCTATTTCATTTTGCAACATATTCAAAGGACTATGTCCGATATATGCAATAGAACCATATGGAGTTATAGTAGTATCATTCAATAAGATTTCAAATTTTTGTATTTGACTATCTCTGAATTTATAAATATTCAATATTTCACCATTATAATTTAAATCAGTTATTCCAGTTGTTTTACCACCGACATTCAAATAATTGGTTACAGTCGAATTAGCTATTTCTCCTGCAATTGTGGTGTTATATCCCATTAAATTTATATTAGTTCCGTTAATCAATAAATTGCCAGTGATATCTAAAGTTTTTGTTCTTATATATTCAGAACAAGTGATATTATTGAAATAAGTTTCCGCTGTAAAATAGCATAATTTCTTAAAATCACAATAACCATTTCCAGTTACATTCATATTACTATTTACAGTTAATGAAGACGTTATCAAATTATTTGTATTGATATTATTAGTTATTTCAGCGTCTCCATAAATTTTTAATTTATAATTACTATTATCATTTCCGCCAATATAAACATTCGAATTAAATGTAAATTCGGTTTTATTAAAATTACCGCCTAAAATTTGATTTGCCTGCAATGTTAGGCCTCCTGCAGTTCCTTGTCTAATATAAATACTATCTAAATTAACTGGTTTTTTAGTTATATAATCATAAATAAGTATGTTATCAGCATAAACAGCACCATTTACATATAACTTAGGATATTCGGTTACAGAACTAACAGTTATTTTATTTTCATAATAATATTTATTATAAGTTATTTGATTTGGAATTGTATCTCTATTTATAACTACCGAACCATTAACATCCAATGACAATGAAGGATATGTTGTTGTATAATTTGGCAAGTCACTAAAGTCTTTATATAACTCGTTCATATTCGATTTTGATTTGCTTATATTAAAATGAAGAGGCATATTGGAAGATGTTATGATATGTGCGGGAGATGTGTTGATATTACCAATAATACCCATACTTACATTAGTAGGTTCTGCGTCATTTGTTAAATCATTATTTTGAATAATGAATTGAATATTATTAGCATTGTTATTGCAATGTCTAGATATTTTTAATGGGTTTAAATTACTATTAGATATGTCTTCATTACCTATAATAATATTATGAGTAGTATAAATATTATTTTCTAAATAATTTTTTACATGATAAAATAATAAATGTGATGATAACCTATTTAAGACCTGATTGAAAGTTGCTAAATTCTGATTTAAGGACAATTCATTATCGAGGATAATATTTTCAGCATGTATTGAACCAGAACATTGAATATTTCCAGATACAATTAATGAATTGTTAGGCTGTTGATAGATATTATTTCTATGGATATTAATACCAACGGTTTTATCCGTAACAACAAAATTATGAATATGATTTAAATTATTATTATCTTTCGTAACGTCATGAAGTAAATTAGGAACATCACCAACAGCTAAATAAGTTTTAATATAACCATCTTTAGTCAAATCCAAGTCGGTAATATCATTTAATCCGATACCGATTGAATCGACTTGTATTCGTTTATAATCCATCTATATATAATTAATTTTTAATAATTGTTTTATATATATGAATATTAAGAAGTTCGTGTTATTATTGATATATATAATAAACCTTCAATTCTATTTTACAATACCAATAATAATAAAAAAAAATTATACAAGAACTTATGAACAAATTATCGATTCGAAATAACCTCTTCGTTTTTAGGAGATTGTGGTGGTGGATTAGGTGAAGAATCGTCTAATCCTTGTGCTTTTAGTAGTTTTTTTATTAATCTTTCTATGCGTTCGAGATTACTATTTATTTCATTTAATTCATGTTCGTTGATTACTTCAGTTATTGAAGCCCGATAAGTATATTGTAATAGATGTCTTAAAAACGGCATAATATCTTTAATATGTTCTGTGGAATTCAAATATTTGTTTAAATAATATGGGTCGATATATAACAAGTCGTTTTTATGAACTTTGTATTTTACTAATTTCTTTTTTAATTCAGAATGTAAATAATCTTTCATATCTAAATAATATGGTCCCTTTTGTGATTGAAAAAGCATTTATTCTATCTTATAATAACTTTATTTTTTTTTCATGATATGGATAAACCATAATATAATAATGCCTCCTTGCTTACATTATTTTCTGCTTCTTTTTTAGAAAATCCTGTCGCAGTTGCTATAGTGTCGTTAAATCGGTTTTTTACGCAATAATTAAATATTTTTACGCTGTCTTTTGTTATAATACCCAATTCGCAAAATTTAGGCGTATCTTGCATTGAATGTTGCATATATGAAACGAGCATATCTTTGTAATTCGTCTTTTGAATTATTAATTCACTAAAATCAATATAATTTTCGATAATATAAATAATCCATTTTTCAACAATGAAATATCCGGCGCCTGATAATGTTATTAATGGTATTTTCTGTGGTAAAATAACCTTATCTTCTTCATTCTGAAAATCGATATATAAAGCTCCAATAAAGGCTTCGAATATATCTTCCATTATTTTATAATTATTTCTGCCATTTGCGTCTTCTACTTGTTTTGATATTATTGCGAATTTTGCGAAACCTATTTCATTCGATAAAAATCCTAACATCTTACCATTCACAATTCTTGTTCTTATTTTTGATAAAAATCCTTCGTTTTGGTCTGGAAATCGTGAATATAGATAATTAGCAACTACCATATTCAATATCGCATCTCCTAAGAATTCTAATCTTTCATAAGACATATCTTGCAATGGTATGCAATTTGCCGGACAATTGGCATTTCCTGTTTCGAAATCAGCATTTTTCATAGTACAATAAGATTTGTGAATAAACGCATTTCTATAAAGATTAATATTATTATATTTGATGTCTGTCAAACCGTTTTTATTAAAAAATGTCCTTAAATCACTGTCATTCAAAAGGATATTATTAGTATTATAGGGCATTTCATCAGTTTGTATTACTTTGGTCTTATTATGGATGCTATCAATCTTTTTCATATTTATATAACCAAAAAAAATAATGATTATATCATTTTTTTCATTATATATATTTAAAGAAACTTCTATAAAATCCTTATATATATTATAGAGAATGGAGGAAAATCTTAATTTATTGACTAAATGCTATATTACAAATTGTAATAAAGAATCAAAAAAAAGAAACAAAATCAGAGATATATGGTTAAATAATTCTAATAAACTTTATCTTGATTATATTAATAAGATTATTACTAAAAAACAATATGATTTAAAACTTACTAAATTAGATAATGAATATCATAATTCTATTGAAAAAATAAATTTACACAAATGCGAAATTGATAAATGTTATAATTTAGTTAAAAATCATTTAAATTATTTATCAGATAAAAATAAAATAACAAAAAAAAATAATTATAATATTGATGATTATCTTAAAATTCTTAATATAAATAGACAAAACATTATAAAGCCTATCTAAAAAAAAATCAATTTTGTTCCATGATAATTCTATTAGTTATTGGTGTTGATTGTTTGATAATTTTGCAGACTTTTTCAAATGTCATATTATTATCTTCAATATAATCTCTAACTTTTTCATAAGATTTATCAATATTATTAAATACAATTCTAATATCTTTATGTACTGGCATTTTGTATTTATTATAACTAAAAATCATAAATTCTTCAAATGATGGAAAATGTTTAATTTTCATATAACATCTTAAATAATCTGCATAAAAACTTTTTTGTTTATCAAATGATACTTCATTAATTTCTTCACTTATTTTTTTCCAATTTTCATTATAAACAGGTCTAAATGTTTTTAATGAAATTTCTAAATAAATATCTTTCTTAATATCATAATCATTTAATTCATCCTGATTATAAATTTTAATTAAATATTTTGTCTTAACATCTTTATTATAAATATCTATAATTTCTTCTCTTGTCTTATTTTGAAAATAATATGGATATTCTTCATTATTATTATAACATTCAGATTTTAATATAGCAATAGGAATACCATAAATATCATAATAAAATAAACGTTGAAGTTTTAAACGCATTTTATTATCATCAGCAATAGTTGATGCATTTTTTCTCAAATAATTCTTAATTTTTCTATAATCATTCATTATTTTATAAATTAATATTTGTATTTATATATTATTATAATCAAAAAACAAAACAATAGAAGCTTATTTTGAAGGTCCTTTAGGTTCGTATAAATCAATATTTTTAATTATCGTTATTTCATAATAGGTATCTTCGATATTATCGACAATTATCTCATAATCGTCGATAGAAATAATATTATTTTTATATGTCGAATTCGTCAAACCATTTGAAATAACATCAATCAAATTTTCATAATTAAAATAATCAAATTGTTTAATATTAGCTATTACAACATCATTTGAAATAAATAATTTGATGTAATCAATGATATTATAAATTTTTAAGATTTCTGCAGACATGGTTTTTTAATAATATTAATTTCATATATATTATTATTTTTTTTAATGATAATTATTTGTATTAATTTTGATAAGATAATAAACGTTTTCTTATTTACATCAATTGAATTATAATTCTTTTTCCATAATTGTAATCGGTCGATTAAACTTTCTAATGATTTGTTTGAAATATAAACATTGAATAATTTGAAAATTCCGTGTTTCCAATATAACTTGCTCATATTCAATTTCTCTATTTTCTCTATTTCTGTTTCTTTGAAATTTTCGATATTTCTTTTTAATATCTCATTATAATCTCTCATAACATCACTCAAATTAAATAATCCGGTTATTATTCTATTGTCCCATTTTGCCAATGTCGGAATAATGTCTGTTCTTATTTTACCTCGTTGGCTCCATGATGGTGTGCTGTTTTTTAAATACGGCAAATTGTGTTTATTTGCAAATTTATAAATAGTATCCTTAGAAACATCTATCAAAGGTCTAATAAAAATAATATTATCAATTCGTGTTTCATATTCGACACCTATCAAATTTTCATATTTCGAATTATATGAAATATTCGTTAGAATGTTTTCGAAACAGTCGTCTTTATTATGTCCTAATATCACTGTAGGAGGTATTTCTTCTAGTGATTTATAACTGTTGAACCTGATTTTCTTTGTGTAACTTTCATATAAATCCCTTAAATCATTCAACATACAGATATTTCTTTTGATTTCTGATATTTTTCTTACATACAATTCTATATTCAAATCATTGCATAAACATCTTAAGAATTTGACTTCTTCTTCGACTTCTTGACGATTATTATAATTGATATGAATTGCTATTATTTTTTTAGTTGGATGTTTATGAATGACATTAAATAAACACACGACTGAATCAACACCTCCAGAAAGACTTATAATTATTGTCTTAGCGTCGATTTTATCAAATTCGCCGATATTATAAAACTTTGTTTTGCATATTTCAGTTAATGGATTATTATCTAAAATTGATTTATCAAAATCTACAGGTTCTTTATTATAATAATCTAAACTTTCTTTGATAAAATTGGCTCTTGTAAATGTCGCACGAATGAATTTAATAGGTAATGGTGAAATTTTCCAACATTCATTCATAACGAATAATAAATTTTCTTTAATATTTGAATGTCTATAAACTAACATGTAAAAAGACCAATCAACATAATTCAAACTCTTGATAAATTCTTCTGTCTTATGATTATTTGCTATTTCCAGAGCCTTGTTATTAAAATAAATCAAAATATGATTATTGTATTCATTTCTATAATAATGTCTTGTTAATTGGTCGTATATCAATATTCCTAAAATTGAATTTGAACTATTCTCATATTTATATTCGTCAATCAAATGTCCATAAGTTATTGATAAATATTTATCGATGTCGTTATTTTGATTGAACCAATATTTATCTATCGATAGCCAATATTCATAAAAACTATCCATTTATAATGATGAAAATAGATATAATCATCATTTTTTATTTTTATGAAAATGATATTATATAATCCTCGGGTTTTTATGGATAATAATTTGGTTAATTTAAAAAAAAGAATGAATAAAATAGATAAAACAATGGATAATCATTTAGTTAATTTGGAAAAAATAGAAGAATTCATTGTTTTTATGAATGAAAACAATTATGAAGATAATATTATATATGATGCTATGTTATGTTATTTAGGACATATCAATTTAGATATATCAAATCTTGAATATATAAATAATGATGATACCAAATATATTAATAATTATTTTGATTATGTAGATAAAATAAATCAATTTATTTTTTGTATTTATTCTAACATCTTATTAATTAATGATTTAATTAAATATAAAAATTCTATTATGAAAAATGGAGGTGTCAAAAGACCACGAGAAAAAGAGGAAGTTGAAGTTGAAGTTGAAGAAGAACAAGAACAACAATCTAAAAAAAATAAACATACAAAAAGAAATATATGTCCTTCTTCGAATACTAAATTATGTTATATGAATAGTTTAATAGCATGTCAAGGAAATGACGATATAAGAAATCATAGTATAATGATTGATTCGAGTTTGCCTAATTATAATGAATTTATTCGATTTCTATTAATAACTGAACCTAGTTATAGTGCTGATAATTATTGGAAAGATTATTATATAAATAGTAAAGTTGAAAGTATTAAAGGGGTTTTGAATTATACAATTAACACTGATGATAAATTAAAATATCCATTTGATTATTTTAATTGTTTTGTGTTAAATTCTAATTATCAACAAGATAGAATAGACGATAGTATAATTATATTTTTGAATTATTTAAATAATTATATGAGATATACTTTAGCCAATATTGTAAAACCTAAAATTGATAGTTATATAGCACAACAACAACCTCAAATACCACGAATACCTAAATTACCAGATAATCCGAATTATATGAATAATATATCTGTATTTTGTGCTATTTTTTATAGTGAAAAAAGTAATAATTTATTAAAACAACAACATGAAACAAATGAAAAACCTTGTTATGAAATTTATAGAAATATTATTAATATGTTTGTTAATAATAATTTTAATTTTACAACTATAAAAGAATTAACATCAATAAAATTCACACAATTAATAACAAATGTTTATAATGCTTATAATATAAATATAGTTTTGATTTATTTTCATAATCAAAATTTTTATATACATAAAAATGATTTAGCTGCAATAAGAAACAATGCAAGTTTAAATATATCTATTTTTAGAGTTATCATTCATAGTTGTGCTGATAGTAATGATAATTATCAACAATTTGAAGATATAACTATAAACGGCGATACCATAATTTATAAAAGCAGTGAATATAAAGTAGATTATGTTATAATTAATCATGAAAAATGTTTTATAGGATTTACTAAAAATAGTAAAAAATATATTTATAATTATTATTCAAATGTTTATAGTTATATTGGAAAAGGAAATGAAATGGATGTTCCATTTCCTCCTATAGAATATTCTTGGAATACTAATATTGAAACAGCTTCAGATACTGTTTATCATTTAAAAGATATAACTTGCCAAGAACAATCGAATAAATATGTTAAATATTTATATCAAGATAATAATAATATGGTTTTTACAGATAAAAATTATATGTATATATTTATTAAACAATATTAATGAATATAGGTAATGCGACTATAAATAATTATTATCACTTGAATATTAAATATGTCCTTGATTTATTAGCAAATTCTACAATCGATTGTAATATTTTAATTAAAGATAGTATTTGTCATTTAAAAAAAATTAAAGATGAAATAATTCAAAATACTGACCCTAATTTACATATGACATTAATAGACGATTTTATATTTGGTATATATGCAAATATATATATATTATATGATATTATTAAATATCATAACTTGACTACTTGTGATACTATAACAGAAATTATTAAATTTGATGATAAAACTTTTAAATATGTTGATAAAAATTGTAATATAATATTACCTTTAAACGATACTGAACATCGTGATATATTATTTATTATTAATACCACTAATAGTTATAAAGCTACGCTTACAGCTTTTTTAAGAAAAACTCATGATACTATATTTAAATCATATAATTTTGATTCAAAGAATATATTTGAAATATGGAGACATTATATTAAAACATGCATAATTATATCATTTAATACTAATATTTATACAAATAATACTACTGATTTCTTATCATTTGAATTTATTCATATTTATGATGAAGCTAAATTAAACAGATTAATAGATTTTACAGCTATTACTAATAAAAAAATACTTCGAAACCCATTTTCATATTTTAATTGTTTTTTTAATCGCGAATTAATAACTACATTAATTAATAACAATGATTTTAATATTATTGTAAATTATATTAAATATTTATTTAAATTTACACACATCACATATAATCAAATAGTAGAATTTAGTAATCCTAGATATATAACAATACCACAACATCAAGGTATTTGCTGGTTCATTTCAATATTATCAGGATTAGTATTTTCTGACATACATAAAATACTAATGACAAAACAAATAACAACACAAACTAATAATTATACTAAATTTATTAAAAAAACTATTGAAACATATAGTTCTGCACCTAAAAAATATAATGAATTAACTAAAGCAACATTAGATAAAATATTAGGTTATAAAAATGAACCATTGGCATTACTCAAAGAAGCATTGGAAGAATATATATCTGATGCGAATATTGATAAAACCTCATTAAAAATATTTAATAACGTTCAATCAGAATTTAAATATGATTTTTGTTATTTTATTTCATTCTTTTCTAGAAAATTGAATTTTGACAAATCTTCAACAATTGAAGATATTAAAAAAAAATTAATTGAATATAAAACAAACAAATTCGCAATAGATACTAATAATTTTGGAATATTGCCATCTTGTCATTATTCTATGTTCAAATATATATATAAAACTAAACTAAATTTAAACGTTGCATATATTGAAGTTAAAATAAAACAAAACCAAGTAACTGAGATATATAAAATACCAGAAGAATTAATAACAAAACCAGATGAAGACACTACAATTATATTAAATAATAATAAATTTAATTATACTCCTAATAATACATTAGAACAAGGAACTGATATATTAATAGTTAGCTTGTTTAATCAACATATAGGCGATTATACCCTAGATAATAAATTAAAAACAGATAATAAACAACCATCGATTATAGATTTATCTACAATGGGAACAAATAAGACAATTATATATCAAGATATAGAATATGTATTAGATTATAATATATTGACGAGTAGCAAATTAATAAATATTATAAATAATGAACATTTAATTGCTGGTATATATATTGATAATGAAAAATATATATGCGATAGCGAAGACTATTTATTAAATAAATTAGATATAAAAACTACTTGCGGATTTAATAGATTTGATTGGAATTCTGATTTATTAAATTGCACAAATGAAATTTGTTATAATCATTTATGTGAAATAATTAGCACTGCCAATAATACCGTTTTTAAAGTTAAAAATATTCCACACGGAATCAGATTTTGTTATAACAATAATATGAATAGATATGTATTTATCAGAAAAGATTTATACGATGAATTAAAAGGGCTTATGGTTCCATAACTATAAATTAAAAAAATGATTAATGATTTTATGATTTTTATTATTGAAAATGAATATTATTGATATTGATATTTCTAAGTTGGAAATTTCTGATATTAATGTCAGGAAGACTGGTATCAGTAATATTGAAGAGTTGGCTGAGAGTATTAATAAGAATGGATTGATTAATCCTATAATTGTTGTTCCGAATAATGATAAATATGAAATTATTGCAGGTCAGCGCAGATATTTAGCTATGAAATCATTACATAAAAAGACTATTCCTTGTAATGTTATTGAAGGTGGTAATGATAATACTAGTTTAGAGCTGAGTATTATTGAGAACATTCAAAGGAATAATTTATCAGTTTGTGATAAAGTTAAATCATATTCTAAATTATGTGATATTTATGACTTCGATAAGGTTATAGAATTAACAAGAATTTCTAAGGCCACTATGAAGAATTATTTGAAAATTAAAGATTTGCCTGAAGAAGTTCTTAAAAAACTTGATGAAACTGGCAAACCTAAGATTAATATTTCTCTTGCCATTGAACTTACAAAATTTCCTTCTGATTTTAATTTAATTGAATTCGTTGAAAAATTGAATGAATTCAAGTTGAAACATAAAATGAATATTATTAAAGAAATTAAAGATGCTCAATATGATGACATTGATGAAATTATCGACAATTACGAAGAAGAGGCTGTTGTTGATTATAAAAAACGACCTTATGTATTTGATAGTATCAATCAAAAGAATATTATAATTCCTGAAGAAATGTATAAAGAAATTGTCGATTTGATTAGAAATAAAATAGAGGATTTGGAAGTATTCTAAATAAAAATTGATTTTTTTTTATAAATAATTATTATAAAAAAATGGGTGGTGGTAATAGTCGTTATGTTGATGACCAAGAAGCATTCGTTCGAGCTAATTATGAAAGATATAAGCAAGTTGTGCCACAACGAATTGGACCTTCGCAACTTCGGGGAAAATTAAGACAGTTATATGCATCTTCCGATACACTCAGAGAAAACAGAAATTCATATATTCTAGGTGACGATTGGGAAAAAGCGAAAAAAAAAGTAACACCGATTTATGCTTCTAAAGCAGAAGCTGGCGGTTTTAGAAGATATTGAATTGAATTGAATTAAAAAATGTTTTGTTCTTTTTATTTATGTCTATAATTAATAGACAGGTTATGATGAAAAAACATGAAGATGGCATTAATGGCATTGAAGAGACATATTCATATCCAAGTAATGAAAGTGTTTCTTCTTATTCAATGAGGTCTCCTATTAGAAGTAGTAGAAGTAGTAGTCTTAGAAGTCGTAGAAGTTTGAGTTCGAGAAGTTCTATTTCAAGTCAAAGCAGATATAGAGGTCAAAATTTTGAAAAACAAAAAATAATAAATGAATTCTTAAAATATCTCAATAGAGAACATAAAGAACCAGAAAAAGAACTATATGAAGACGATTTATTAGATGAAATAAAGAATTATAAACCTCCTAGAGTAATAACAGAAAATGAATATTTTGAAAAAATGATATTATCAAAATATATGGATGTTTTTAATGTAGATAATTTTTTCTCTAAAAATAAAGAAAAGTTTTTTGCTCTTTTATCTAAAGAAAGAGTTAGAAGAAAACCAAATTTAAATAAACAGTTTAGAAGTCCTGTTAGTTCTGAAAAACATGCACCATTAAAAGGCGGTAGTAATTCATTAACAATAAGAGGGGACGATTTCTTAAAATATTTACATATATATGATGCAAAACATGATTTTTCAGACAAAGCAATTATAATAAAAGACTATATCAAAAATAAATTCAAAAATTTCAATGAGCCATCAACTCATTTAAATTTACCAGGTTTTAAAAAAGATTATGAAGATTTATTTAATAATTCTAATGATTATGAAGAAAATATATTAAAATATGTCATAGAAAATATTAAAGAATTGGTATCAGATATTAGTGATGACAATGCTAATATTATGTATATTGACGTTGATTTAAATGCAATACCTCAGAATTATGTTTATCGAGATGATATAAACCCTACTATAAAAAGCACAGTAAATTTAGATTATCAAACATTAGCAGAAGTTATTAAAACATTTTATAATTTTGAGGATAAACAAAAAGAAGACATTGGTTATTTATATGATACAGTAGTAAAGACACATTCAAAATTAGATGAATTTGTTAAGAATTTAACGACAAAAATTTTAAATTTATTTAGCACTCAATTATATCCATTTGAAAATGCATATGACCCTCATTCATCTACAGATATCGTTTTCCCAACTCCTGCCGATGTTGTAAATTTTAAACAAATAACAGATATCAATTTTAATCAACTAAAAGTAGCTAATAAAGAATATTTAAGTGCTATACGTGATATAACACGAGAACATTTAGGTTTTAATGTTTTCGAATTAGGAGGAATACAATATTTGAACATAGAATTTAAACATCTTAAAATACAAGAGATACATAAATTAAGATTAAAAACAACTCATCAGAGTGTATATAATTATTTCAATTTAAATAATATTTACAGTCAATTAAATGCAGGTCACACCAGTTTAGAATGTGGAATACATAAAGATATAATATTCCATGGTGATAATAATAATCTTAATATATGTTATTATAAATCATTCAATTCAATTGGTTTGCTTAAAGAATGTATGGTTGCTATATTAGAAGATACTTCAGCAACTGTTGATTTGTTTATAAATAATTTTTTTAAACCGGCTGTTTCAACTTCTTTAAATGCCGATTCTTCAAAATGGCTATTATATATGATTGTATTATATTTAACTATTATATTATCTGCTACTACTCCTGTTATGAATATTAATTCAATAAAAAATAGAATAATGGATATTCTATTGGATTTAAAGAAATCTGGAGATTGGGCTCAATCATTATTTTGTTTAGAATACAACAGAATATACAAAGACCAAAAAGAATGTTTTTTTGTATCTGGAGATAAATTATCGGCTACTCGTTCTATTTTAAATGGAAACGTAAAAACGATTACTGCAACTGATTATATTAATTTATCAAATACTAAAGATAAAAATAAGAGATGTATATTGACGTTATTTAATAGCAGTCGTAAATTAACATTCTCTGATTTAAATATATTAATTGAAAAATCAGTATTCGAAACAACCGAAGCTTTTAAATTTTCTACTTTTGATAGAACTAATATTATTGATAAATTTAAAAAAAATCATGCAGATAATAACGGCACTCTTCTAAAAGAAGATAATATAAATTATGACTATTTTTGGTATTTTATGATTGTCATTATTTATCAAATGCGAATTTATAATAATTGTTATAGTGTATTCAGAGTTGATTATACTGGAGCAGACGAAAATTCATTAGACTGTGTTAAATTACCTTTTGAAAGACAAAGATTTGAAATTAACAAAGGTAATGAAGGAGACCCAAATTCAAGAGCATGGAAAGAAAAAAACGTTCATAATTATAATAATTTTTTTAATACTAATACAAAATACCAAATTCAACAATTAAACAATGCTATATTTAATGCTAGTGCTATTGGTAATATAGGCGATTTATTTAAAATAATTGATGAAGATATAAGTGGCAAATATAATGAAAATTTAGATGAAAAATATATTAATGATATTACATCTATGTTTAATACTATTTATGGTTTGAAAAAGCCTGTGCCTAATTATAATATGACCACAAAAAATTTATATGGTTATTTGAAAGATATTTATAAGAATAATAAAGATATTATAACAGCAAGTAATATAAATATTGTCAAATTCTTTAAAAAATTATGTAATCTAAATAAACTATGTCAAATTTTATATATAGACCATTACACAAAACATTTTGATAATATTGAAAAATTATCACGGGCTATTGACACACGAGAACAGATTGTTCTAATATCAAATGAAATTACGGAACTAGCACTAGACCCTGATGATATGGACCCTGATAATAATAAAGAAATCAATGATAAATATAATGAAATCGATAGATTATTGATAGCTATAAATGTTAAACCACCAATAAGAGATGGAATTATAGAAGCTGAAACAGCAGAAACTGAACCAGATACGGAATTAACAAAAACAAGTAATTATTATACCGAACCGGCGAAAACAATTCTTAAAGATATTATAGATATATTTTATGATAAAGTATGTGTATTAATTCATACACTTCAAGATATTTCTATAAATATAGGTAATGAATCATATCTACCTTCCTTAAAAATGTTAGTTAAGGCTGATAAACTATTACAGACAACTATTCATAATTATACATCAATCGAACATAAATTAGTAGATATCGAAACAGCAGTTGATAATTTATATAAACCTAATCCTCTTTTAGGTGCCACAATCAAAGAGAATTTAATTTTGCAAATAAGCAGTTTTAATAGAGACGGAATAGATTTTTTTAATTTAGATTTAAAAATAAAAGAAGTATTCGATGATTATCTGAATATTTATAAACAAACAATTGATAAATATCCTGCTTTAAATATTGATTCATCTCCGATAATGATACCACAATTAAAAGCTGATTTTTTAAAATTCCAAATACCTGACACTAAGGCATTTATTAAATACATACAAACAGAATTTAATGAAAAATTCAATATGAATAGTAAATTTTATACTTATTTGAAACGATTGATAAATAGAAGTAAAGATGAATCAAATATTGAAAGTATGATTGCATCCTTAGCATCAGCAACAGCCGCCCCAGCCCCGCAACCAAAACCAGGAAAAAAATCAAAAACTGCAGCTACAACAACATCAACAATAGCCCCAGTATCACAACAAGCAATAGACAACGCAAAAAAACAATTTAATGAGAATACAGAATATAAAAAAACAGAAAAAACAATACCTATTGTATTTGGAAATAAACCTCCTTTACCACCTGGTGAAATTATGCAACTAAATGAATGTTTAGCTGTATTAGAAAATAATATTGCAATAATTAATTTATATCAACCAGCAGCTAATCCAGATAGCATAACAATTGATGACCATTTAAAAAATGCACAAACGATAATTAATAATCTTATTAAATGTGTAGAAGCATATGATATAATAATACATTATTATGATAAACCAAAAAATTTATCAGATTTAAATAAAAACGCAATTAATCCTGCTGACCTGAAAATAAGAGAAATACTATCTTTAACAATGTCAGAAGAATTATTTAAATATTTTAATACAGAGATTTTATATTATAATCCATCATTAAACATTAATAATCCACAAGACGCTGATAATTTAAAAGAAAGTATTAAAGCTCTCCTTATGACAGAAAAAATAGATGATTATTTTAAAGATTTACATACAAAAAATAGTACTAAAATTACATTAGGCCCATTTCATAAAAATATATTAGATAAAATTAAGAAATATAAAGATAAATATGAGATTATCAAGGCAAATCTTCAATATATATATAAATTGAAGCCAGAAATTATAACTAAAAATTTTGGTGATATAACTGAAAAAGCAATAGAAACATTAGATATTCCAACTGTATTTAAGGATTATAAAATATTATTCGCAGATAAATTAAACAAATTGGACCCAGAAAATAAAGACAACTTGGCGTTTTCAAAAAAAGTGGCACGCGAAAGAGTAAAACCCGATGATGTTATAAATCATCATTTATGGTATGCAGATGAAAGAACTGTTAATAGTATATATCGATTAATTGTAAATAATGAAGGTCTAAAGAACAATATACCAGAAACAGATGCTTTAAAATTAGGAAATCAGGCAATTATTCGTGAAATGTTTAATCCAAAAATTAATTCGAATGATTTGAATGACTATTTTAAAGATTTAGCATTTATTATGAATTTGCAGAATGTATTAAAATCATTCATAGACAAGAGTTATAAAAATTTACATGATATTTCGAATTTTATTGGTATAAATAAAAATTTAACTATTAATAAATTTCTTAATGAGAAATATATTAAATATAATAATTATTATAATAATGACAAATATAAATTAATAACTGTATTCGGTAAATATGTAAGTATTATGGGATTAAAGAAAATAGAACGATTATTAAAAAATCCAAATAAATCTGATGATATGTATGGATTTAATAATATTTTTAAACAAGAGTTATTACCCGACCCATATGAAAAATATAGTACAATTAGTAGAACATTTGATATAATTTCAGGTTTAACTAAATCTAAAGTAAAAACTAATACAACTGTTACAAAAATTGAAGACTTCAGAAAAACATTCAATAATTATAATAAAATTAAATATGAAGTATTAGAATTATCACATCAACCAGACATCGTTGAATATTTTGATTATATTCGAGATAATTACATAATGTCCGATGACATTAAAAAAACTATAAATACTTTTATCGATGGTGGCATTCCTGCTGAAGAACCCTTGCCTGTAGCCGATGTAATACCACAAGGATTAGCAACTGTTTTACAATCTAGAGCAGTATCACAAGCACAAAAACCAATAATTGAGCAGCCGCCAATAATTATTGAACAGCCAATTGTTGAACAGCCGCCTCCCAAAAGGAAAAAACCAATGTATGGTTGTATAATTAGTTAAATTTTTTACATATAGAGAGATGAGTATTTATGACTTTCTCTGAAATTGAACAGGTTTCGCCGGGTGCATTTGCATTCGATTTCGTTGGTGTCCATATTCAGATATTTCTTGCGAACTTCGGTTTGCAAATAATCTTTGAAACAAGCCTTATGCATAATGTTCGGGGCATGTTTGTTAGTCAGAATTTTAATCAATTCGTTAGAAGGTTTTTCTTCGTCTTTAATTGAGACTTGGCAAATATCGCAAATACAATCTTCAATATCGTTAGTTCGTTTGATATCTACGAATAATAGATTTGTAATTTTAATATGAGGATGCTGAAGCATCTTGATAATACGCATTCCATTCCAATATTCCGTTGCCGGAGATTGAATATTTCTGATAAATTCTGTCTTCTCTTCGATGAGGTCTGACAATATCTTCGAGTGAAACTTCGATTTATCAACATATGAAATCGTGTCTAATTTCGTTCCGGTGTTCCGCGATAGACGAATTTCATATTTATTATGTGCGATTTTACTCATCACAAACAAATTGCAAGAAAAATCGCCATTATTAAACGGAGGTTCCATTGTGTTGCGTTCATCGGTGTTAATGATAAGGTCAATTTCCAATTTGAGTCTATAACCCACACAGCAAATGCTCTTACCAACCCTCAAATAGATAGTAATCTTTTTATGTTTGTAGTGACGTTCGAGACAATACAAGACACAATCGGTAATATAAATATGACCGTTGTAATCATTGACATATCTCGTCAATTTCGTAATAAATTCTTCGGCTGATGTGTTATTACTGAAATATATGTCCATGTCATTCGGAACTAATGTTCGTTTGCTGCTTTCGGGATGATACGATGTATCCCAGAATTTCGCATACTTAATGTCAGGTCCGTCTGCATAATATTCATCAAATTTTGATTTGAAATGGGTTGCGATGATTTCATCTCTCACCATTCCACCGTATATAATACCGTTTTCATTAATTCCTATCATCTTGATGGCATAGAAAGCAAAACGCTTTTCTCTGTTCAAATTGAAGGAAGTGATGGCTATCATTTGATATATTTTTATTTTTCCATTTATGATAATCATTTTTTTATTTAAATATAAATAAATTGATATAAAGATAATTTATTTATAATAAACATGCTCCTATAGCTCAGTCGGTTAGAGCGAATGGCTGTTAACCATTAGGTCGAAGGTTCGAACCCTTCTAGGAGCGTCAATTTATTTTTATAAAAATGACAAAAAATAAATTTGTCATTCTCCTTCCTCTTGTTCATTATCAGCGTCATAATCTTCTAGTTGTTTTTTATTAATAGGAATTTTTGTGTAACTATAGAGATTATAAAACTCGATATCATGAATTGAAAACATTTTTTATCATAAATGACAAAAATAATTTGTCATTTTTTTCTTTTTTTGCTAAAGACTTTTAGAAGTCGGCGAATTCATCGCCTGCATAATACTCCCAATAGTCTTCATCCTCTTCCTCCTCTTCTTCGTCTTCGTAGTCGTTCAAATCGACATCGAAAACGCCATTAACCAAATCTATATACACATCTCTGCAGCATTTCGGATTGTAAAATTCGGAAGTTGGGTCTTCCTCCTCAAACCAGATATCGCCATAACGCTCATCATAAATACCAGACATTTTTCAAGAAAAACTCAAGCAAACAGTAGCAATTTAGCAGCAAATCTCGTTTTCTTAGATATCTATTTTATAAATATCTAAGAACACAACCTATAACGCCTAATTATTTACTTTAAAAAGTATTATCATTTTTTAAAGTTTTTTATACAATTCAATACATATTTATAATAAAAAAATGATTATCTGCAATACAATAATTATTATTATAAATGACGGATAAAAACAGTGAGTTAATTAAACGTATCAGTGATTATATCACATCTCAAACAGAAAAAATTAATAAGAATGAATTGAAAAAGGCTGTAGGCGAAATATTTGATGATGTCACAAAATTAAAAAAGAAAAATCCAGATGCAAAAAAAAGACCTCCATCTGAATATAATAATTATATTAAAGAACATATGGCCATCCTAAAAGCAGACCCTACAAATAAAATGAATGCTATTGAAAAAATGAAACATATCACTCTCCTTTGGAAAGAGCATAAAAAACAAAAAGAAGAAGTCAAGGAAGAAGAAATTAAAGAAGTCAAAGAAGAAGAAGAAGAAGAAGAAATTCAAGAAGTCAAGGAAGAAGAAATACTAAAAAGTAAAACGCCAAGAAAAGGATTAGGAGCTGTTAAAAAATAATTTTTGACAATTTATAAATAATAACATACACATACCGATATAATAAAAATCAATATGAAATTCGTTTTTTATTTGGTCTGAATGTATTCTATAGATATATAAATCAGAAATGACGATATGATATTTATTTATAATATTTTCATGCTGACGTATTTTATAATAGTTATTAGTATCGCCAGTATATTCAATATTGATGATATTATTATTTTTTAGGTATTGCAATACATGACTTTTATTATTTATAAATTTTTTGAATTTATTATCATCTTTCATTGTTTTTTTTACGTCGTCTATAAAAAAAGGCGTGTTAGTTTCAGTATTAACGAACCACTCATATTTGATTTCTTTCAATTCTTTTACATAATAATATTCATCTAATTCTAATGACAAAAAATATTTATTTTTTATCAAATATTCATAAAAAGTATCACCCAAATTGACATTCATATTTATATACCTAAAGCTATATTAAAAGCCTTTATAACAGTTTTACCACAAGAACTTAAATCGGTGGGAATGTCTGGAACGATAGTTTCTTTAACAAGTTTATTTTCCAATACAACGATTTCACGTCTCAAATCGTCATTTTTAACAAATTCAATTTCTAATTTATCTTCAAAGAATTGAACAATGCTATTTGTAATTTTGATATCAGGTATTAATATCTTCGATTGAGAGTAAGTAATAGAAAATAATTCATCCATTTGTTTTTTGAGTTTGGTTTCTAACGAGATTATAGAAACATTCAATTCATCGTTTTTAATGAATTGTTTTTCTAGTTTCGTTTCTAACAATTCGATATAGTTATTATTCATTTTGACTTTAGTTTGCAAGGAATTCAACACATGCAACTCGAGATAATTGATTTTATCTTCTAAAGTCTCGATAATATTCAACATATATTCGTATGTATCGTAGATGCAACAAAGAGAAGTCATTGTTAAAAATAAAAAAATAAATACCAAATCATTTTTTTATTAATTTTCTATCCAATGTTTTCGGATTTGTTTATGAATGGCAATGTAAGAACAGCCGAATTCCATTTTATCTATCGAATACTCAAAGATATTATTTGTTTTTTTGAGTATTTTAAACGGGTCTATACAATGGTCTCTAATTCCTTCAGTCGAATCATAACGCCATTGATTTAAATATTTTATATATTTTTGAAAATATGTTAAATGGTCTTCGTAATTATTATTAATATGATTACTGCTTTTATAACAAATAGTATCTTCTATTATATATAAACCATTGTCATTTAACAACGGAAATAATAATTCGAATGTGTTGATAACATCTTTATTTACGTGAGAACCATCATCTAAAATAATATCAAATGTGCCATATTTATCAGTTATTTGTTTAATAAAATCTGGATTAGTTGCATCTCCTATTTCTACGAATATATTATTTGCAGGGTTTTCAAATTGTTTGCAACTACTATTGATATCTAAACCTAAAATACAATTTGCATTTTTGAAAGTCTCTCTAAAAGCTTTAATACTTTCACCAGTAAAAACACCGATTTCTAAATATTTAATTGGTTTATTTCTATAATCTCTAAGTAATTTATCATATTGTCTTGTGTAATTGTGAAATGTCGTATTTTTATCAGTATTATATTTATTGAAAATAATATCTAAATGTTCCATAAATATATAAACAATTTTTTAAATTATATTTATATATAAAAAAGAATGTTCTTATTAAAAAGAATTATTTCTTCCAAAGTAGAACCAGAACAAGAACCAGAAATTAACTGGGATACATTAACAACGAGTGATGAAGACTATAAAAAATTAGAGAAACATAAATATAATATCAATTGGGCCGAATTTGCCAAAAATCCTAATAGCATCGAACTATACCTAAGACTAACAAAGGATTTAAAGACATCCACAAATAATCCTTAAGTCTTTTTTATTTATTATAATTAAATGTATTTTATACCGTTTCAAAGTTATATAGATAAAAATTATATAAATTGGAAAAAGTTATCAGGAAATTATAATGCTATTGCGATATTAATAAAGAATATTGATAATATTGACTGGTCTGAATTGTCGGGTAATAGAAACGCATATATGCTTTCAGATGAATATAAAGACAAAATCGACTGGTCAAAATTATCCGGAAATCCTTCAATTGTTTTAATTGATACATTGCTCAATAATCAAGACAAAATTGACTGGTCTAGATTTTCTTCTAATACTAACTCTGAAGCCATAGCTTTAATGAAAAAAAATCTTAATAAAATCGATTGGTTCATATTATCTGCAAATCCTTGTTCGATGTCAATATTATTGGAAAATAAAAATAAAATCAATTGGTCTCAATTGTCAGCCAATTCACATAACGAAGCGTTAAAATTATTAAAAAGAAATCAAGATAAAATTGACTGGTCTCGATTGTCTTCTAATACTAATCCAGAGGCGATATTATTATTAAAACAAAATCGAAAAAAAATAGATTGGTCACAATTATCTTCTAATACTAATCCAGAGGCTATAGCATTATTAAAAAGACATAAGAATAAAATTGACTGGTCTTTATTATCAGCCAATCCAAATGCAATGGAAATATTAAAGAAAAATCAAGATAAAATTGACTGGAATGAGTTATCAGCTAATCCTAATGCGTTTTTTCTAATTCCATTTTTATTAAATTCGATAGAACTTTCTAAAAATCCTAATGCTCTGTTTTTGATAGAAGATAATCCTCAAATATTTGGATTATCCGAAAATACCAATAATAAGGCTATAGACATTTTAATTAAAAACCCTGATAAAATTATGTGGCCTTTTTTCTCTAAAAATCCTAATAATAAGGCCGTTAATTTTTTACTAAAAAACCAAGATAAAATCGTATGGTCTTATTTTTCTTCTAATCCTAATAAAAAAGCTGTTGAATTATTACTCAAAAACCAAGATAAAATCGACTGGTATAATTTATCTGAAAATTCGAATAATAAGGCTATACAACTATTAAAAGAAAATCCTGATAAAATTAAATGGAATTATTTATCTGCAAATTCAAATGATGAGGCCATAAAACTATTAAAAGAAAATCCTGATAAAATTGATTGGGATAAATTGAGTTGTAATTCGAATGATGAAGCCATAAAAATGTTAATGGCTAATCCTACGAAAATAGACAAATTTAATATTGGCAAAAATGAAAATCCAAATATTATAAAAATTATGAATAAAAATAATATTAAATGGTTTTCGGCTAATAAATATGCCATCGGCTATTTCAAGAAAAATTTACACGATATCAATTGGACATCTATGTCAGCCAATAAAAACATTAAGAAAATCATTAAAATATTTGACATTAAAATATAAAATTGCCGTCATTATACAAATAGACATATAATAATTTCGTTTATGATTTTTCATTTTTTCATTCAAGTTTTTTATAATATAATCTTGATTTCCTAATTTTGATAATATGTAATGTAGGATATTGTCTTTTGTTTTTTCTTCCTGAATTTCAATTCTTGATATTACATTCTTGAGTATGTTATCATAACTTTTAATTTTATTATTAATTATGATTTGTTGTAATTCTAATGGTAATGGTAATAGTAATGAGGATGATAATTGCATATTCAAATTATGACATTTATAATATTCTGCTATTATATGATTGATATCATTGAAATTATGCAATTCTTTTTTGAATAATTCTAGTTTTTGTCCCTTATTACAATTAAAAATATCAAACTTACGATTAATAGTATTATAACTAACTAGTATATCCTTAATCTTATGGTTCTTGATTTCATATTTATATTTAAATTGTTCTTCGAGATATTCAAATATAGTCTTGTTTAATATCTCGTCTATATTATCCATTGTTATTTAAAGATTTCTTGAAAATGTCCTTAAATAAAAAATGATTATATCTATGATTATAAGTTCATCAACAATGGGAAATTGTTTTAGTGCTGTTAATAAAACTGAGTTATTTAAGAAACAGCAATTAAAAGCCGAATATTATAATAAAAAAGTTTCCATAAATAAATTAGGAACATTCAAACCTCATTCTGTTTATTCTGGTGATACAATTAAAATAACTGATGATAATCTCGTAAAAGGTTTGAATTCTATGTGTAATTATAATATTCATATATCTATAGCTGATAAACCGTTGAGACTGATATTATCATATCTAAATAACTCAAATGAACTGCAATCAATGATTAAAGGTGATACCTTTCATATTTACAAGATTACATACAAAAAAATAAAAACAATCGAAGAAATAAACCAATATGATATTTATAACGCAATTCAAGACTATATTTATATAAATAACGAAGAACCAAATAACACAAATACCATAATCGCCACTTAATTTTTTTATTATTTTTTTAAATAAACAATATCATTAACAAAAGGTATCATAGAATTATTTTCTAATTGCACTTTTAAGACATTATTAATTGATTTAGTCTGGTCTAATTGATATTTCAAATCATTGATAATAGTATTTTTAATATCTAATTTATAAATTAGATTATCATTTATTTTTTCTAATTTTATTTTATTAATATTTAGTTGATTATAAGAAACGTTATTATGTATTATTATTATTAAAAAAATGATATATCCATAAAACATCTATTATTTAAGAACAAAAACTCAAAGCTTTATATCAGTTTTATGTTTAAATATGTGCGATTTGATTTTATAAACAAACAAAAAAAAATAAAATTACTAAATATAATAATTATCAGTTTTATATTGATAATATTATATTTTAATATACATACAAAAGATGATGTTAAAATAATATCATCTAATTCAAAACGAATATTGACTACTATAAATAATTATACTGAAACCATGAGTGAATTTATAAATGATAATGATGAATTGAATGAAATTAAAAATATTAGATTGTCAATTAATTATTTTAAAGAACTAAAACAAAAAGAAATTAAGGCAAAAGAACAAGAAGAAGAAGAACTAAAACAAAAAGAAATTAAAGCAAAAGAACAACAAATAGAAGAACTAAAAAAGAAGGAATTGGATAAGAAGAAAGAAAAAGCAATTAATTTAATTAAATCTTATGTTCCAAATTATAATGAATTGATAAATTTAGTTTCTTCACATTCTGAAATTAACGGATATTCGAATAGTTTTAATTGTTTAAAACGATTAATAAAAATTAATAATGAAGAATTATTTAATAATTTAATTAAAATAGATTATGTTAATAATGAAGTATCATTTAATTATTTAGATAAAAATGAGACATATTATAAAAATACCAATAATATAATTAAAAGTCATTTATATACAAACTATGATGAAAATAATAAATATTACGATTATTCACATTATATTTATAGAAATTATAAAGAAAATATTATCAAAAATCCAATATACCAAATTATTAAGAAAAATTTAGAAATCGATTATTCATATACTGAACCAAATTTAACCGATTATTATAATAATAAATCAAGATATTTTCACCAAACATTTGAAGGAATTTCAGATATTGGATATAATTTTGTAAGAATTTCTAATACACATGATAATATATATAAATATTATGAAAATTATGAGAATGATACATATTATTTATATTATAAAACTACTTATACATATTATCAATATTCTAATGAACCTTGGAAAGAATATATAGTAACATCATTTATAGAATTTCTTATTGAAAATAAAATAATTATAAATAATACAAATTCAATTGATATTTATAATAAACATCCATATAAATTTATATGTAATATTCCTTCAAGAAGTATTAATAATGAACCTTCAATTAGTAATAGTAATAAATTATCAATTTTAGATTTTCATAAAGCTATTAAAGGTAATAATCATAATAATATTTTTATGAACTATATTAACAATAATTTAAATCGATTGCCAGCAGATATATATAATCAAATTAATACAAATAATATAGAAGAAATATTGAATATTCATCAAGATAAATGTAATTATGATAAATATGGTTATTGTAATAGTTTATATGGTACTTCATGGGGTAATTTATATTATGATAGTTCATATGTATCACATTATAAATATTCAGGTACAAGAATGGTTAAACATAATTTAACAAATAATATGCTCATACGTAATAATATTTATTATAATTATCCGTATAATCAATTAATTATAATAAATACATATATAAATAAAAATATATATATTAATTTTCCAAAAATATCTATATACGATGAGTATGAATATATAGAAGTTCTATTATCTAATATTGTTGCTAATATATATAATTTACCAATTATTCCACCTATTAAATTTATTTATAAATAAATTTTGTTTGTTTGCATAATCTCGGTTCTGCAAATATGACAGTTAGTAGTATTTATTATGCAATTATTGCAATAAGTATGACCACAAGGAATACAACAAATAGATAAATCATTTTCAGTGCAAATTGGACATATAGTTTTATTTTTAATTTCGTATGTTAAGTCATTATTGATAATTGTTTGGTTTTGTAATTTGATTTTTAACTTTCTTTCTTTTTTTAACAATAATCTCAATATCGAATTATTCGTTTTTTTCTTTTTCCAATTGAAATTCAGTTCAACCATCTATGAATTTATTTAAGGACAAAATATTCAAATCTTTAAATCATTTTTTTAAAATTCATAAGTAAATTTTATTTGTTCGTTTAATCTCGGTTCTGCAAATATGACAATTCTTAGCATTTATTATGCATTTATAGCAGTAAGTATGACCACAAGGAATACAACAAATAGACAAATCTTTATCATAACAAATAGGACATTTAATTGTTATTTCTTCGTTTTGTAAGTTTTCCAATTGTTCTCTCAAGTCGTTGTTAATAATCCGTTCGTTTTCTAATTGTTCCCTTAAGTTGTTATTAATAATCTTTTCTTCGTCCAATTGGTCATTTAACTTAAAAATGAATTTTATATAATAATTTGAAATTCCTGATATTATTTTTTTATTTTTGTTTTCATTATTATAATAATTGACCATGGATTTTAATTGAAAATTAACAATATATTTAATATCATTAATAAAAAATTTAAGATTGTTTTCAGTCATTGAGAATAACAAAATATTTATTTTATTTTCATCAATTTTTTTATTAATGACAAAAATTTCTTTTTGCCATTTTTTTCCCAATTCTTCTTTTAAATTAGCGTTTGTTTATGATAGCATAAAGACGTTCAATAACCTTATCTTTGTGCTCCAATTCACATTTAAAAGACCTAATAGTTACGTTTCGACAATATAATTTTGATTTCAAATCAGCAACAATTGTTTGTTGTGGTTCCAAATCACTAATAATGCTTTGTTGTGCAGCTAATTTATCTTTTAAATAAATTGTCAATGTACATTTACCTGCTAATAAAGCTGAAGAGTCTAAAAGTGCCTCATTTTTAACTTCCAACTCAAATTCGAGATTTTTAATTGCGTTATCTTTCTGTTCCAATTTAGATTTCAAATCAACAATAGTTGCTTTTTCAGCTGCTAAACAAGCCGTTGTTGCCGATTTTAAATCGATAATAATTGCTTGTTGTGATTTTAATTCTTTACTAAAATTGACAATAATTGATTTTTTAGCTTCTTTTTCAGCTTTCAACTTCTCGATTTCGAGCTTCAGGTCATTCTCAATTTTAGCACTTTTAGCTTTTTCGGCTTCGATAGCATTTTTCATCAAGTATATCAAATACAAAGTGACATAAACAATGATAAACATGAAGAGCGAAAAACCAGAAATGAAAAACATAGCGAGCTTTGGCAGTTGGCGGTGATTTGTCTATAAAAACGATAATTACTTTTCAAATCAACACGAATAAAAAAATAAAAGCATTAATTCAATTTTTTAATAAATTTAGTTATTTTAATACATAAATTTAAAAAAATGATTTTTGTAATTTATCATAAATAATAATGATGATATCTATTAATAGTGATGATATTCGTTTAATCGTAGAAGATAATGATAATGATAATGATAATGATAATGATAATAACAATGATAATGACAATAGTAATGAAAATGATTATAAAAATTTCATATATTGTTGTTTAGCCATTAGTTTATCTATAAGTTTATGGATATTGTTCGTAATGTTAATGTAAATGTTAATGTGAATGTTAATGTAAATGTAAATGTAATGATGCCAGTTTTTTGTGTTTTGAGCTTTTGTTGTAATATAGAAATTATAGGTTTTGACATCGTCCCAATTTCTCCATTCGTTTTTTAGAACTATAAATGGTTTTTTACAGATTTCACAATAAATTGTATCTCTAATATTATTTTCTTCGACTTCTGAATAACAACTAATACAACATTCTCTTTTCGTGGTATCATTGTTTATATTATCATACAAAATTCATCATCATCAATGCGAAAGTTATATGGATATACTCGCAATTTATTGCAGAATATACATCTTTCTATTTTGGCGTTTTCATCGGTTTCGAATTATTCTTTATAATTTTCTATTAATTCTTCTATTTTTTCTGTTTCATTTATATAATTGTTATATCTGATTATTTCATCTTCTTGAGCCATGGTTATCTGGTTTTTAATTTTCTTCTGCAAGTATTTATAGACATCTTTCAATAATCTATTGTCCATTTTATTTAAGGAGAGTTCTAACAAATCCTTAAATAATTTTATTTTGGTTATATCATCTTAAACGCAAGACAAATAATAAATGTATAAAAAAAATAGATAAATTTATAATGGTTTTTACTTTCATTATAAATAACTAGTTTTTCTAGACTTTCTATTTTATCTATTTTCAAATCTTCTTTTTTCGATTTTGATAATAATTCTTTTATTTGTTTTTCTTGTTCTTCTATTTTCAATATCAACTCTTGATTATTAATAATCAAATCTTCTATAATATCATCTTGAGTTTTTATTTTTATCGTTAAGTCATTAATTTTACTTAACAATTTCTTATCGATTTTTTCTTGACTATGTGCAGTTACTAACAATCCTTTTATTTGTTCATATTGTTCCAATGATTTTATATCAATATCTATTGGTACAGCTAAATCATCAATTGTTATACCATATAAATATGATGATTGAATATTTCTGCAATAATACGATTTTATTATTTCATTAATTCGACACGTTATAACATGAGCAGATTTTCCATTTTTTAATATCCATTTGAACTCCTCTAAATTCTGATATTTATAATAATTATTATCTATTTTACAGTCTTCATTATTGTTAGTATAAATATCAAATGTCATAACGTTTCCATTTTTATCTGTAAAACATTGGAGCCTAATATCTTTAATCTTAGTATTTTTAAGAACCTCCAATTGTCTATCATAAAGTTTATTTTGATTGGTGTATTTGTCATTCAAATAATCATATATCGATTTATTTAAAATATCATCAATATACGTATCTTCGTCAAAAACTTCTGTCATTATTACTAGTTTTATATTATAGTATGTTTAAATAAACTACTAATAAAATAAATTAAGAATATTATTAAATTTAAATTAATATAACTTTTTGTGATTTTTAGTGTAGCAACTTTTGCTGATATTTCTTGATTTTTATTTCTCATAACTTCTTCCAAATCGTTAATTTTCTTTTCCAATTTATCGTTCTTAAATGCTAAAGATTGATTATATATAATCAAATCCTTAATTATTTCTTCCTGATTATCTATTTTCTTTTCTTGTTGTTCTTTATTTAATGCTAAATCTTCAAGTATTTCTTCCTGATTATCGATTTTTACTGATAACTCTTCATTGTTATTTCTTATAATAACTTCTTCCAGGTTCTTTATTTTCTTTTTATGTTGTTCATCGGTTATTCTAAAATTATGATTATCAAATATCATATCCTCAATTTTCTTTTCTTGGGCTTCAATCATTAATTTAAAGTCCTTAATTATTTCTTTTTGATTATCGATTTTTGCTGATAACTCTTTATTATTATTATTTCTTATAATAACTTCTTTTAGGTTCTTAATTTGATTTTCTTGGGCTTCAATCATTAATTTAAAATCTTCAATTATTTCTTCTTGATTATTGATTTTTGCTGATAACTCTTCATTATTATTTCTTATAATAACTTCTTTTAGGTTCTTAATTTGATTTTTTTGGTCTTCAATCATTAATTTAAAATCTTCAATTATTTCTTCTTGATTATTGATTTTTGTTGATAACTCTTCATTATTATTTCTTATAATAACTTCTTCAATATTCTTCATTTTATTTTCTTGGGCTTCAATCATTGATTTCAATTCACAATGATTTATTTCATATTGTATTATGTTTTCACATAAAAGTTTAATACCACCATTTTCTCTCGTATCACAAAAATATCTTAATATCTGTTCAATATAAGTTTTAATTAATGACGGTAGCATATTTTTTCTTAAATTATAAGAAGAATGAATAGTTTTTATAACGTGTTCAATAATTAAAGGTTGGAATTGTTCGGTTTTTGAAAATTCATATTGATTTTGATGTGTATTGTTTTTATTATACACCTGAAAGGTTTGACCATTTTGAATATCTACTTTTATAAGTATATCTTTAATTTTAGTGTTTTTGAATAAATTTATCTTTCTGTTTATTTCTATTTGTTCAGTTTGTTTTTCAATTAAATAATATTCATAAATCGATTTATTTAAAATATCATTTAAATATTCTTTTGTATAAGCTTCTGCTTCTTTGACGTCCTTGAAATATTCTTCTAATGACATTATTAACGATATTAATATAAATAATTTTTAAATTAATTATAAAAAAATATAAAATTGATATTATTTCATAATTATTTTTTCATGCCTCGTTCTGAAGAAATAGCCGAAATTAAAAATAAACTCGAAGAACTCGAGAGAATACAAAAAAGACTAATAACAATTATTATGCTTATTTGTGTTGTGATTTTTATATTACTGATGTCTTTGAAATTCAATAATTATTGAATTGTTTGTAAAAAAATATAAAATTGATATTATTTCATAATTATTTTTTCATGCCTCATTCTGAAGAAATAGCCGAAATCAACAATAAACTCAAAAAACTTGAAAGAATACAAAAAGAACTCGTTGCATTCATGATGCTCATTTGTTTTATAATATTTAAATTTTTAATGAATAAAGATAATCGCACTTGCAGTAATTAGAGTTTTTTGGGTTTTTTGTCTATTTAAAAAAAATTATTATTAAATCAATTGTAAAGAAATTAAAAATTGATATTAACATAATAATAATTTAATTATGTCTTATTCTCAGAAGATAATCGCTGTAACAAATGAGCTTGAAAGAATTGAGAAACAACAGCAAGAACTTAAGAAACAGCAACTAGAAATTAAGAAGCAACAACAAGAACTTAAGAAACAAGAAGAAGAATTTAGTATGATTCTTATTCTTCTTAATAAACAACTTGAAGAAGCTAATATTAAGAAGCAACAACAAGAACTTAAGAAGCAGCAACAGCAAGAACTTAAGAAACAACAGCAAGAACAAGAAGAACTTAAGAAGCAACAGCAAGAACAAGAACCTCAAGTTTCTTATAAGAAAACAAAGATTACATCAACTACGAAAAGACTTGTTTGGAATAAGTGGATTGGCGAAGAGATTGGCAAATCTAAATGTTTATGTTGTAAGGTTACATACATTACACAAATGTCGTTTAACTGTGGTCATATCATAGCTGAAGTAAATGGCGGTGAAACTAATGTCTCGAATTTGCGCCCGATTTGTCAGAACTGCAATTCCAGTATGGGGATAACAAATATGGATGATTTTATGAAAACCTTAATGTAAAAACATAAAATCAAAAAAAACTCTAATTTTTGGGTTTTTTGTCTATTTAAAAAAAATTATTATTAATTATAATAATGTCTTATTCATCGCCTATACCATATATAATAGAAACACTTCAAGAAATTAAAAGATTGTTATTATCTGGACAACAGGAATTGCGACGACCTGACGATGACATAAAACGAGAGAGAGAAGAAGAACTAGAGGTTTCTTCTAATAAGAAGATGAAAAAAAATGATTGTTAGCTATTGTAGTCATTATACTTTTAATAATGAGTTTTATAACTAAAATTAGTAAATTGTATATTGAATATAAAAATAAAGATAATCAAACTTCTTTTATTCAATCCAAAACAGAATTATATAGATTATTATTAGATGTTATTTCTGACAATAATGAAGAATTTGATATGTTTTTTAAGAACCATATATCAAACTTGGAATTGAACCAATATTATTTTACGAGATTAAGTAATCCTCATAGAGAATGTATTTTTAATTCATTTGTCGATGCTAATGATTTTATTGAAAAAGTTTCGGCATTTATTAATGACGAAGAATTTTATAAAGAATTGAATTCATTTTTATCTCAAATAATTGTTTCTCCTAATAAAAAACCTATTATTGTTACTACAATAGAAAATCAGAAACAAAAAGAAAAGAAAAAGAAATATATATCAGCGACCTTAAAAAGACTAGTGTGGAATAAATGGATTGGTGAAGATATTGGTAAAGCTAAATGTTTATGTTGTAATGTAACAGCCATAACACAATTATCATTTCATGCAGGTCATATTATAGCCGAATCAAATGGTGGTGAAACGAATATCTCAAATTTAAAACCGATATGCCAAAATTGTAATTCTAGCATGGGAAAAAAGAATATGAACGATTTTATGTTAAGTCTAAAATAAAAAATGATTGAATATCATTTTATTTTTTTGTTATAATAATGTCATATTATCAAACAATAGCTAATGAAGCATATAAACTCGATAAACTATATGAACGATGGGGAAATAATTTTATAAGTAATAAATATTATGAATTGCATATCGATAATATTAGGTTGTTGATGCGTATTTATGTTATTTGCGATTTTGAAGACAATAAATTCGAAATTATTTATAATAAATATATATCTACTTTTACATTAAAAAATTATTATTCTCATAAAATCGAACATTATACTTTTAATTCGTTTGCAGATATTGATGATTTCATTAGTAAAATCAGTGTATTACATATTAACAGAGATTTCCATAAAGAAATAAATCAATTCTTAATTGATTTCTATAGCGAATTTAACGTATTTTTGATGGGTATAATTAAAGCCATTAAATAAAATTATTATTTTTGTTACTTATAATTAGAAATGGCAAATTTAGAGGATGTTGTTGCATTAACTAATTGTTATGTTATTAATTGCAACAAAGAATATTTAAAACGAAAAGAACTCAGAACTAAATGGTTCGAAGATACTGATAAACTCCATCAAGAATATAAAAAAGGTGATATCACTCGAAAACAAGTTATTGCAAAACTAAAAAAACTAGATAATAAATATTTTAGTGCTATTGAAAACATCAATTTACATAAATGCGAACTCGATAAATGCGAAGAATTCGTTATAAAACGCTTAGATTATCTATCAGAACGAAGCAAACTAAAAAAGAAAGATAAATATACAATAAATGATTATGTCAAAATTTTAAAAACAAACAATAGAAATTTTAATAAACTACCTTAAGTCATTAAAAGATATTATCAATTATTCATCAAAATAATTATTATAAATCACTGTTTCTCCATATTCTTCTATTAGTCTAAATATTCTTTTTGGATGAAGAGCTTTTGCAATTATTTCTTCTTTTAATTCTTGAAAATTTGATTTCATTTTTTCATAATCATAAATAAAGATTGATGGATTACGAGAAAACTCAAAATAATCAATCTTATCTTGATTTTCTTTTAAAAGTTCTATAGCATTCTTATTAAACGATAAATACTTCCATTCTATTAAATCTTGATTTTCTTTTAAAAGTTCTATACCAGCATAATTATATGATAAACTTTCCCAATCAATATTATCTGGATTTTTTTTTAAAAATTCTATAGCATTTTCATTTTCATTTTCTGATAAATAATTCCAATTTATTAAATCTGGATTTTCTTTTAAAATTTCAAGTGCATTTTCATTAGATGATAAATAATCCCAATTTATTAAATCTTGATTTTCTTTTAAAAGTTTGATTGCATTAGGGTTAAATGATAATTCATCCCAATCAATTTTATCAAGATTATCTCCAAGTAATTCAATAGCATTTATATTTCTTGATAAATTTTCCCAATCAATCTTATCTTTATTTTTTTTAAGAAGTTCAATTGCGTTTGGATTAATTGATAAATATTTCCATTCTATTTTATGTTGATTATCTTTAAGAATTGTAAAAATATTAGGATTACGATTATGTGATAAATATTGCCAATTAATTTTATTTTTATTATTTTTAAGAAGTTCAAAAGCATTTATATTTGATGATAATGCATTCCAATTAAGTTTTTTAATATCAATCCAATCTCTTAATTTCATTGGTGGATTATAATATAAACACTCCCAATTACTATTATTTAAATAAAATGAAAATAACCAATTTCTGAATTTCATTAGTAAATGCATTTTTTAAATAAATAATAATAAGTAATAATAAAATCATTTTTTTCAATAATTATATTGCATATCGATTTTCTGATAACATAGACCAATTTAATAATTTAAGTGGCAGCATTTATAATTAATATTCAAAAACAGAAATTATTTTTATTTAAGGTTAATTTCAATTTTGTTTGTAAGTCATTATTGACTTCTATTATTTTTAAGAAATCTTTTCTTAATTCATCATTCATTTTTCTTTCCTTATTATTTGTTTTCTTTTCTTTGTCTAAATCAGATTTTACATTAGCTAAAGTTGTTTCCAATTCTTTATTAGTGCTTCTTTCTTTGTCTAAATCAGATTTTACATTAGTTAAAGTTGTTTCTAATTCTTTGGTTGTTTCTCTTTCTTTGTCTAAATCAGATTTTACATTAGCTAAAGTTGTTTCTAATTCTTTGGTTGTTTTCTTTTCTTTGTCTAAATCAGATATTACATTAGTTAAAGTTGTTTCTAATTCTTTGGTTGTTTCTCTTTCTTTTTCTAAATCAGATATTAACTTAAAATTTTTAATATCTTCATTTTTCAATTTAGAGCTTAATTCATTAATATGTTCCCTTTCTTTTAATAATATAAGTGAATTATTATATTCTCTTTCTTTGTCTAATTTAGCTTTAAGATTAGTTAAAGTTGTTTCTAATTCTTTGGTTGTTTTCTTTTCTTTGTCTAAATCAGACTTTAAACTAAAATTTTTAATATCTTCATTTTTCAATTTAGAATTCAATTCATCAATTATTATTTTTTTGTTTTCTAATTTATATGTTAAATCATTAATAATATTTTCAAAATGTTGTTCATTGTATAAATCGATTGTTAATTGTTCATTATCTTCTGATTTTTGTTGTTTTATGAAGTTATTATAAACGAAATTTATAACTGTTATTCCTTCTAATACAATAATAATTTGTTTCAGTATTTCATATAATTGGAATATCCAATTTAAAAATAATCGCATATGAATGTTAATAAAAAAATAACATTATGATATCATTTTTTTATTTAAGACTAATTTAAAAATGTCCTTAAATAAAAAAATAATAAATTACCTTAAGTTATTCAAACAACCCTCTTTGCTGCATCATGGCGTATTCATAACATTTATGAGGATGAATACCACAAGTATTACAATGATTACGACCACAATACTCGCATAAAATAAGAATTTTTTTAATAAGACAACACGAACATTTAGTATATAATAATAATTCCTCTTTTGCTTTTGATTGTTCTTCTTTCTGCTTTGCTTTTAATTGTTTTTCTTCTTTTACTTTTAATTTATTTTTAAGTAATTCAGATTTGATTTTAATATTTTCTTGTTTCATTTCTAAAATTTTATTATAATTTTGGAAAGTTAAATGTATAATAAATGAGAACTTAATAATATAAATAATTATTATTATAAGAATGATGATATTTAATAATTCGTCCATTTGTATAAAAAAAAATAAAATTATGATATCATTTTTTTATTTATATTAGTTTGTATATTAGCAACGCCCATTGAAATTTTTTGTTGCAAGTTGATATCATAATTTCTATTATTGTTGATTTCAATTAAAGATGACCATAAGTGAATTAAACAGATATTATAGCTATTTGTATATTTAGCATAATTTCTCAGGTTTTTATTGCCTAATATACTTGCTAAAATGCTAAAATTGCTATATTTTACTCCTTGTAAGATTTCTTTACATTTTGATAAACAAAATAAATCTAATACCGAATTAAAATTATTATACTCGTTATTATAATTACCATAATCAATATCTAATATTTTAATTGTTTTGTTATTTTTATTAGAGATATCGATTATTATTTGTTTTATTTGGTGCTTCCAGGTATTATCCTCGCTTACAATTAAAAATGTTGGATTTTCTTCAGTAATAATTATATTTCTAACATCGTTCAATAAATGATTTATTATTATTTCAAATTCAGAAACTGTATTTTCATGTCTTATATCACAGGTATTATAAACTTTATCAGATTTTCTCAAATGAATACCATATGCATTTTCTATATTTTCTGGTATTTTTGATAAAATAATATCTGAAGGTTTAATTATTTTTCTTGCCTGATTAATAAAATCATTCGATATTTCTTCAAAACTTATTTCAGGAAAAAAACCTTTAATGAATTCATAAATTTTATAAGGACATAACGACGAAGACGGATTTGGCGAATTTATATAAAACTGACATTCGTCATTGTTGTCGTCATTCTTCAAAATTGTTATTTCATTAAAATTAAACAAACGCATATCATAAGTTCCCCATTCACAATTATAAAAAATTGCATGTGGATTATAATTTAAATATTTACATATAACACTAAATCCAATTAAATCTAGCGATTTATCACCTAAACCATTATGTAACGTTATTTTAACATTATTCATTTTATTTAAGGATATTAATATTTAAAACCTTTAAATAAAAATGTATTATTTTGGTACTTTTAATAATAATTCAAACTTTTGTAATTCAACTAAATGTTCTATACATCCACCACGTTTATTATTAAATAATTGTATATCTGAACGTCTTACACTATTATTACATCTAATATCAGCTAAATTAATTATATTTAATTTTAAAATGACAAAAAGACTATTTTTGCCATTTTATTATTTTTTTAAGAGACCTTCAGCGCTCCTTTGATAATACTATATAATTTCTCATATAGAAAATAATCGAAGTTAAAGTCTCCTATTGTGCCGTTTTTGTGTTCGACGATGTATAATTCGACGAATACATAACTATTATAATCAGCTGAATTCGATAAAATGAAATTTCTGAAATATTCGTCGAATGACGATTTCAGATTGAAGTCAGTTTCACTATAATAATCAGCAATAAATCGCCTAATGAACTCGCTTTCGTCGAATTTGAGGTTTCGTGATGTCATTGATGTATAAGACATAATAACAATAGAAAAATAAATAATCCTTTATTTTTATTTTTTTATTATTTTAATACAAATTTAACCTTTTTTAATATCTTCAAGTCTTTGTACAATTTCATTATTGAGTTGTTTAATTTTTTCGTATGTATGCCATATTTTATAAAATTCTTTATAACATTTATCTTGTATTTCAAGGTTTGCGGGTATTTTTATTTTAATCGATAAAAATTTATCTACATTCAAAACATTATTTTTTACACATTCCATTATTTCATCTTTGTGTGTATATAAATAAACAAATAAATATTCATCCAATAAAATATCATTAGATGATTTTATTGTAAAAGCGTCATTTGTCAAAAAATAACTATCAAATAATAACGTAACGCAATTATCATATGTTACATTATTTATTGATATTTTACAACTATTTATCGTTCTGTTATATTTATTTGTATAAAATATAGGTTCATTTCCGCTATCATAAACAGGATATTGTAAATTATCTTTCTTTTTAATTTCACCGTCAGTTTTAGAAATTTTATCACCATATTTAATATCGCATAATTCCGAAATAGATTTACTAGTATATTTATATCTTTTTAATGATGTATATATATTCATAATATTTTTTATTATAATATATTTTTCTTGATTTAAAACCTTATTATAATCTTCTTTTAAATTTAAAAAATAATCAATATCTGCTTTCTTTGGTTTCTTTTCTTCGACTTCTGCTTTCTTTGGTTTCTTTTCTTTGACTTCTGTTTTTTTTGGTTTCTTTTCTTTGACTTCTGCTTTTACATTTTCATTTATATATTTTATAAGTGTCTTTCTAGTATATGGTTTATTTTGTTTATTTAAATATTTTATATTATTCTTTTTGCAATATGAAATTATTTGTTCATCAGACATACTTTTAAAATCCATTTAATCTATTTATTTTTATATAATAAAATTATTAATAATTTCTATTGCATTTTCTTTGAGATTGCGGAAATGATGATAATTTATATAATTGAAAAAGAAATAATGAACAGTAAAAAATAATAATAATAATACTATCCAATAATATATATTATTTCTTTTATGAGCAATTTTATCTACAATTAGTATTATAAATAATAATGCTAATGATAAAATATAACATCTACGCCATACACCTGCTTTTTCGTGATAAGAAACAATACTTATCAACCGTTTTTTTAATATCTCTCTAGTATCTCCATTTTCCATTTTAGTATTCAATAAATATACACTATTATTATCATCACATTGTTTAGCAATTGAAATTCTATAACATCCTAATTCTTCACGTTCTTTTAGAATTGCATAAAGAAATATACAAATAATTATTATAATAATTATAATCATCGAAATCATTCTATAATAATAATATTATTAAAAGTATTTAAAGAAATTAATAAGAAACCTTTAAATACTTTTAGATGATTTAATAAGAACTTTTTAATTCATTTTTAATATATTTATCATTTATATCATCATCATTGTCAGTATATATTATTAATTTATTTTTTTCTATAATATCTATTATCATATTATTTAAGTCTTTAGGCTTCCATTTACCATCTTCTCGTATTAAACAATAATTATTCTCATATTTAATATTTTTATTTTCTGGAAAATCTTCATTAAAATATTTATATTCAATATATTTTATTAATCTTTTATGAATAGGTAAATCTTTAATATCTGGTTTATTTATAAAATCTTCTAAATAATCTATTCTTTCATTTCCGTAATTATTTATATATTCAAGATTAAATTATTTAGATTTGAGTATTTATAAAAAATTGATTATATTGTTTTTATAATTAAATTTATAATTATGTTTATGAAATTGAGAGATTGGATAGATGAAACAAAATTAAATTATGATTTTTTATCTGGAAATAAAAATGCAATTGAACTTCTCAAAAAAAGTCCTGATAAAATAGATTGGAACACATTATCAAGAAATCCAGGAGCAATTGAACTATTAAAAGATAATCAATATAAAATTAATTGGTCAAACTTATCATATAATTTAGCTGCAATAGAATTACTTAAAAAAAATCCAAAAAAAATTAATTGGAATCAATTATCAAGAAATCCAGGAGCAATAGAATTACTTAAAGAAAATCCAAAAAAAATAAATTGGTCAAAATTATCATATAATTTAGCTGCAATAGAATTATTAAGAAATAATCAAGATAAAATTAATTGGATTAATTTATCAAGAAATGAGAATGCGATTGAACTTTTAAAAGAAAATAAACATAAAATTGATTGGTATGAATTATCTACAAATGAAAATTCAGAAGCAATAGAACTTCTTAAAGATAATCAAGATAAAATTGATTGGATTAATTTATCAAGAAATGAGAATGCGATTGAACTTTTAAAAGAAAATAAACATAAAATTGATTGGGATGAATTATCTAGAAATGAAAATCCAGAAGCAATAGAACTTCTTAAAGATAATCAAGATAAAATTGATTGGGATGGATTTTCTTTAAACCCTTCTATATTTATATATGATTATGAAAAAATAAAAAAGAATTTTGAAGAATTAGGAGAAGAAATAATTGCTAAAGCATTACATCCAAAAAGAATATTCCGATTAATTGAAGAATATGGAGAAGATGAAATTTATAATATTTATTTTGATGATGATTAATCTAAATATATAAGGACATTCATAAGAAACGTTTAAATATAAAAATGATTATTTATTATTTTTGTTTTTATAATTAAATTTATAATTATGTTTATGAAATTGAGAGATTGGATTGATATTAATAAACTTAATTGGAATGAATTATCTAGAAATATAAATGCAATAGAATTATTAAAAGCTAATTCTGATAAAATAGATTGGGAAGAATTATCAAGAAATATAAATGCAATTGAACTTCTTAAAGAAAATTTAGATAAAATTGATTGGGATTTATTATCAATGAATATTAATGCAATTGAACTTCTTAAAGAAAATTTAGATAAAATTAATTGGTATACTTTATCATTAAATAAAAATGCAATTGAAGTTCTCAAAGAAAATTTAGATAAAATTAATTGGGATTTATTATGTTTAAATGAAAATGCTATTGAACTTTTAAAAGAAAATCCTGAAAAAATTTATTGGGAAAATTTATCAGAAAATAAAAATATAATAAAATTATTAGAAGTAAATAATATAGATGATATAGAAATTAATTGGGATAAATTATCAAAAAATTCAGGAGCAATGGAATTATTAAAAGCAAATCCTAATAAAATTGATTGGGATATGTTATCAATAAATAAAAATGCTATTAAACTTTTAAAAGAAAATCCTGAAAAAATTAATTGGGATATGTTATCAATAAATAAAAATGCGATTGAATTATTAAAAGCTAATCCAGATAATATCAATTGGAAATATTTATCAAGAAATTTTAATCCAGATGCAATAGAATTATTTAAAGAAAATCAGGATAAAATTGATTGGAATATGTTTTCATTAAATCCATCAATCTTTACATATGATTATGAAAAAATAAAAAAGAATTTTGAAGAATTAGGAGAAGAAATAATTGCTAAAGCATTACATCCAAAAAGAATATTTAGATTAATTGAAGAATATGGAGAAGAAGAAATTTATAATATTTATTTTGATGATGATTAATCTTAAATTATATTTAAAGAATTCTTATTAATCTCCTTAAATTCTTTTTTTTGGTTATTATAAATTTTCAAAAAAATGTTTTCTGTTTTTTTAAATTCCAACAAAACTCTCTTTGATAATCTGGCTTTAATAATAATGTATCTGATTTTAGATATGTATAATAAATAGATAAAATATTCTGTGTTGAAATTTGAGTATTTAATTTAATTGGTTCTTGAATATCATCTGAATCACTGTCTGAATTATATTCAGTATCAGACATAATTTTTATATACATATAACTTATTTATAATAAATTTTAAGTAGATTTAATAAAAGCAACATTCAAATTATCCTTAAATATCTTTATTAATAAATAGAAAAGATGGATAAAGTTTTTAAAAATATTCCTAAAAAAAAATTTATAGATATGCTTGAAATAACAGTTAAAAATGTTATGTGTGGAGCTCAAACATGTAGTGCGGAATTAATGAACTTAAATAAAATTAAAATTGAAAAAGATAAAGATTTATTTGAATTAACTAAGAAATTGCAAGATAATAAAATAACACCAGAAAAATATCAACAAGAAATTAAAAAAATAAATGAAAAATTTATTAGATCAGAGGAACATTTTAAATTTATAGAATGTTCCTTAAAAAATTGTGTTGAATTTATGAAAAAACAATTACTTATAACAATCGATATTAAAAAGACAGTAGTTAAAAATGATAAAGAACTATTAAATAAATTAAAAATTTATAAAAAACTTTTTAGTAAAAAAACAATAAATATTGAAGATATTCGAAAATTTTATCACGAATTTATGTAGAAAAAATGATAATTATTAATATCTAATAAATAATCTAAATATTTATTATAATCTTCATTATCAGATAAAGATTTTATTTTATCAATAATAATATCTTTATTTGAAATATATAAATAATTAATTACTTTTAATATAAATAATAATATAATATCATTAGATGCTTCATTACCGACAATTGAACCATTCGAATATAAATAATCATGACATGATTTAATGCAATTAAGTAATTTACTTTCGATTTCTTTATATTCATCATTATTTTTTTTATCTTCATCGGATAATGTCCATATGACTTCATTTTTATATTCTATAATTTCATCTTCTTTTGCTTCTTCTTTAGGTTTGGAAATAGTTAGTTTATTAAGTTTAGTTATTAGTGTTGATTTTGCATAATTCTTTTTAGTTCTAGAATTATAATATTCAATTCCTTTTTCTTCGCATAATTCAATTATTTCTTTGTCTGTTAGTTTCTTATAATCCATTATTAATAATGTCTATGACCGATATTATTAAATCAATTTTTATTTTAATAAAAAAATATTTACATTAAATAGAATATGAAATCAAGAAAACTATTAAAAAAAGGAGGAACTATTGAAAATATATTACTTCAAGCTGACTTAATATTTAATAAGGATACAGTAACTATAACCAAAAAAAACGACGGATTCCAAGATAAAGCAGACATTACTGTTGATTCATTATATAAAGCAATAATGGATAATATATTACCCACTGGTGCTGCTAATCCCAATACATTTAAAATACATGATTTTATAAGAGCTATATCACCAGACGGTACTATATTTACTGATATAACTGACATAATTAAAATATATGATGATGAACGAAAGCCATTATCTGGACGTACTAATAATAATACTAATATTAATTTTCAATCTAATCATTTTAAGGTTGATATAGTTGACCCTAATACAAAAAAAATTTTAGGAGAAAAGTATACAGATATTTTTGGAAAATATCAAATATATAATAGGGAGGATGAGCGAAAGTTTGTTACAATAGATCCATCAATAATTCAAATAATGATATTTGATGAAGATGCTGAAAATTTAACAGATAATGATATAGTTTATTCTTTAAAATTAATTTATAGAAAAAAAGAAGAAAGATTACCTGAAAGATTAACTGTAAGATATACAACTCAATTATTTCCAAGTAATTCAAAAATAAACGATTTCAATAATTTAACAGATTTTAATAAATTTAATGAAGAATTAGGTAATTCTGAGATTTCAAACAATTATAATTCACAATTATTAATATTTTTAAAAAAATATATTAAATTTTATAATTTTTATAGAAAATGTTATACATTTAAACAATCATGCCCACCACCATCTAATTCAACTACAAATAATAAATTATTAGAATATCAATTAAAATATATAAGTATTTTAGGTAAAGCAAGATTTGGAGACCCAATTATTCAAGTAAGAACAGCAGTAATAACTGATTATATAATGTCCAATTTATTATTTGCAAGCCCGTCTTATGCATTTATATCTGGAGGCTATAAAGGTTTTAAAGATAATAAATATGGCGTAACACGGTCTGGTTATGAAATTTCTAAAAGATATAATAGACCTATTTTAACAATTATGTGTGCGGAGGGTCTGCATGATTCTCATGCGTATTCCGATGCTATATTGATATATGGTGAACATTGGGGAGAAGATTCAATCGCGTTATCACAATTAACAGATGGTGCAATAATTATTGCACCATTTGGAGGTTGGACATATATAGAATGTTTAACATTATTAGCAAATAAAAAAATAGTTGGAATATATAATGATTTTTTTAATATTTTAAATTATGACGGTAAAAATGACAATTCAAATTTTTTTAAATTTACTAATACAGAGCAAAAAAATATTATTAATTATAATATTAATTATTATTTAATAATTCTTTATTTAATAAATACACCTTCTGAATTTCAAATAATTGATTTAGAAATCTTTAAAACATGTCTTACATTTGGAGTAAAATTATTATCATATTTAAAAGTATTATTACTTGATATAGGAAATTTACATTGGGATACAATAAAAAAAGCAGAAGATGATTATACTAGAGTAAATAATGAACAAAACCCAAATGAAGATTTTATAACAGCAGCAGAAAAAATAATTCGTGAAAAACAATCTGAATTTGAAAGCGATGCAAGAGTAAAACATTTAATTGATATTATAAATAATTTTAATTTATTAAAATCAACAATTGATGACCATATTAAAACAAATTTAAATAATATAAATCAAATATATAAAACGAAAATAGATAAAAATCATGGCAATTATCAAAATAAAATACCAGAAAAATGTGATGGTATTTGGATTAAACCATTATTTGATTTAATTACAAGATGTATCACTATGCCACCTATGCCACCAAAAAATAAATTCGGTGGTGCCTGCGATATAGATGATATAGCTGATAAAGACGTATTAAATATAATAAACCAAATTACTGTTACTATTGATATTGAGTTATTAAACAAATATGAATTTTTTAAGGCATTAAATACCAATATTATATTTGTATTTTCAGATGTAATGTATTTAAATATATATTTAAATGAAAATTTAAATACACCTTATGTTCAAAAAAATATACAAACTAAAATAAATGACTTATTAACAATAAAGTTTGATAAAAATACTCTTGAAAAAATAATTGATAATGAAAAAAATTATGAACTTATTTTAGATAGAAAAATTGATGGTTCATTAGATGAAAAAACCAAAACTATAACTAATTACCTAAAAATAAGACGGGATTATACTTTTAAAATAAATACTGATTGTAATAATTATACAACTTTAATAAATACATCTGACCCATCGAAATCAAGTGCAACATCAGCAGAATATACTGTGCTTTCTATTGATGCTAAAAAGACACTTCAGACTAATTATGAACAACTACAACAGGATGAATATAATGCACTAGAAAACCTAGAAAAGATTACAACTATTCCCATACCAGGTTTACGTAGAGCTCAGACAGATAAAAGTTTAAATCCTAAAACTTATGATATACCACTATTAGTTAGACAGAGTACTGATGGTAAGCTTATTAATAGTAGATGTATAGCATCTACGGCGGGGGGGGCGCGGCGGCGAGGTAAAAATAAAAAAATAAATAAATACTAAAGTTAATTTATATTTTTGTCTTTAATATATCTTTATGAGATATATTAAATAATTAGTTAGAAACTTCAAGAAGTAATAAAAATTGATTATTTCATAAAATTATTATTAAATAAAATAATGTCTTTTATACTAAACCAATTTTATGCATATCACTATACTAATACATATAGTGATGAAGACAATGAAGAAGACAGTGATGAAGACAGTGATGAAGACAGCGAAGAAAACAATGAAGAAAATAGTGAAGAAGACAATGATGAAGACAATGATGAAAACAATGATGAAAACAGTGATGAAGACAATGATGAAGATAGTGAAGAAGACAATGATGAAGATAGTGATGAAGACAGTGATAAAAACAGCAATGAAGATAGTGATGAAGATAGCGATGAAAACAGCGATGAAGATAGTGATGAAGAAAATGAAGATAAACCTGATAATACTATATTAATTATATTGATAATTGTAATTACATGCTTATTATTATCAAAATAATTATTTTGTTTTTATCATTTAGAATTATAAATTTAATAAATTCATTATCTTAATTTAAGGATTTCTTATGAATGTCCTTAAATTAAAAAAATGATTATTATTTATGAGAACTTTTAATATCAATCAATGAGATATATTTCATTATATGATTTTATAATATATGTGTGCGTTTATTTGGCTATAGCGATATGTGGATTTATATTTGGATTATTAATTTATAATAATTGTTCATCAGATAAAGTAGATAAAAAGCCAATAATAAAAAAATCAAAAAATGATGAAATTATTAAAGTTATTAAATCAATGAAAAATGATTTAATTATCAATAAAGATAAATATTCTTTTATTGAAATTAATGATATTATAAACATTATTATAAATATTTATATTAAATGTGAATATAATTTAACTGATGATACTTTTATTTTTAGAGAAAATAAAAGACAAGATATTATAAAAGAAGTTAAAATCGCATTGCTTATTAATTATAAAAATGAATTAATCAATAAAATTATTATGGAAAAAAATCTACTCAATATTACTTTAACTATTAATGATTTAAGAAGTATTAAAGAAAATATTGAAAATCATAAAAAAGAAATAAATAATTTATTTGAATTAGTTAATGAAATAAATATTATTGATATTCGAATTTGTAATGACTAAATATATTTTGTTTTTATAATCATAAAAAATTGATATTTCTTTTTTTATGATTAAATACAATGTCATATTATAATACAATAAATAAAGCATATAATAATCGTTATCTATTAAAAATAAATGATGGTTATGCAATAGACCGTATTAAAATATATGAATTATTATTAAAAATCATTTCTTATAATGATAATAATAACACTAAATTCGACATATTCTATAAAAAACATATGGCAAATTTTAAATTAACTCAACATTATGATATATATCATATTCGAAAAGAACCATTTAATTCATTCATAAATTCCAAAGACTTTATCACAACTATTAGTAAAATAAATGTTATATATTATAAATGTTCTTTCTTAGACGAAATACATGCATTTTTAACAGATATAATTAAAATTATTGAAAATGACCAAAAACCAACATCATTATTTTATGAACAAATAAATAAAGCATATATTAATCAGAAATCATTATATATGTATAATAATTATAATAATGGTGTTAAGATATATGCTTTATTATTAAAAATCATTTCTTATAATAATAATGATGACACCAAATTCGACATATTCTATAAAAAACATATGGCAAATTTTAAATTAACTCAACATTATGATATATATCATATTCAAAAAGAACCATTTAATTCATTCAAAAATTCCGAAGACTTTATCACAACTGTTGGCAAAATAATTTGGTGGTATTCTTATAAAAATTTCTTTGCAGAAATACATGCATTTTTAAGAGATATAATTAGAATTATTGAAAATGAGGAAGAACTTAAAAATAAGTTAAATGCATCAATTGTTGCAAATGATATTATTAATAACATATTTCAAGAAGTAATTAATAATATCCCAGAAAAACGAGAAGAAAATAAAGAACTAAAAGAACTAAAACAAATATGTAAGGTATTGGAAAATAGAGGTTTTAATAATACTTTAAATTGTATGCGAAATAAAGCACAAGCATTAGAAGAAAATCAACCAATTTATTATTATAATAGAATACATGAATTATATAATATGTTTCGCACAAAAAGCACAGAATATAATTATCATATTAATGTGTATAATATTTTATTGAAAATTATTGATGATTATACAACTAATAATTATTTAAAATTCGACATATTCTATAAAAAACATATGGCAAATTTTAAATTAAATAAATGTTATTCTGCGACAATATTATATTATTCTAAATTTAATTCATTTAATTCATTTGATAATACAAAAGATTTTATTGATAAAATTTGCTGTATTTATGATGATAATAATTTCTATAAAGAGCTATCTGCATTATTAATAAATGTTATTCATAATATTAATAAACCAGAAGAAAATCAATCAATTGAAAAACCTATTGTAAAAGAAATAGAACCAATTAAGACAAAGAAAAAGCCGATATCGGCAACTATTAAAAGATTGGTTTGGAATAAATGGATTGGTGAAGAAATTGGCAAAGCTAAATGTTTATGTTGTAATTTAACTGCTATAACACAGTTATCATTTAATGCAGGTCATATTATAGCCGAATCAAATGGTGGTGAAACGAATGTCTCTAATTTAAAACCGATATGCCAAAATTGTAATTCTAGTATGGGAACAAAGAATATGATTGATTTTATGAAAACTTTAAATTGAAAAAATTGATTTTTTATAATTGAAAAAAATAAAAGAAAGATGAATTTTTATAAAAAAATAAACAATATTTATTCGAAATGCGAAGAATATGAAAAAGAAATTGTTTTTAATTCATTCAACAAACATAGATATATATGTTTTAAGCTTGTCTTAATGATGCTATATCAGAAAACTGATGAAGAATTTATTATATTCTATAATAAAAATTTTTCAGATTTTAAATTCAAACAGAAATATTATAATAAAGGTTATGTTTATTTCGATACCTTTATAGGTGCTAATGATTTTATTGAAAAAATAACTTCACTTTATATCAATAACGAGAATTTCTATATAGAAATCAAT
>Ga0209358_10000083_pt1 | contig 84266 bp, 123 predicted proteins | sample LauGreFa1BDMLBSN_2_FD_187574 | JGI IMG/M metagenome (GOLD analysis project Ga0209358, IMG submission 187574) | Freshwater lake microbial communities from Lake Michigan, USA - Fa13.BD.MLB.SN (SPAdes) (version 2) | ecosystem: Environmental > Aquatic > Freshwater > Lake | place: Lake Michigan... | reverse complement strand
TTGTTCCTTATACAGGGGAAACAGATATAACAACAATCATAGATCCTTGTTGTTTAACGGCATCTACATTCAGTGCGACAACAACAGGAACGACCGGAGTTTACTTACCAATGGATTATGTATTATCGGGGAATACAGGTGGTACATCATTTCTGACTGGATTAACAGTCAATCTGATGTTTACAGAATCAACAGTTGACATTGGGTATTATTCACCAACGGATGGTTTAATTTTACAACTTGATGTTTTAAATAATTTTATTGCAACTGCAAATACTATCAATCCATATACTTTCACATTTTATAACACTTCTGACTTAGAATTAATAAAATTCTTACAATTAGTAACTTATACTTTGGATTGGGGTGATGGATCCGCACCACAGGCTGTTTTAGGTATTTCACCAATAACTCATACATATCCTGTTAGTCAAACATCATACACAATAACCCTTACGGCAAATTCACCATGGGGTATATCAAAAGTACAAAAAGATGTTATTGTACCTTATACAAATGCAACAATACCAAATCCAAACGGATCGATAACTTTTTATCCTGCGGGAGGTAATTGGTCTGCAACACCAATAAGTTATGATTATATTTTTACAGGAGACTCAAATACGAACATAAATGATTATTATTCCTACAATTACACTTCGGTTCCATTTCCAATAACAGGTTTAACTTTATCTTCTGTTAACGACTTAGCACAATTTGGACCCAAAACAAATTTATACGACGGTAAATTTAAATTAGGAGTCCAAGTCACGGGAACAACAGGTGCGATTGGAACATATTGGGGACCAGATCCAAGTAACTCATATACTGCTTATACCATAAATGGTATGACTTATTTAGATTACGAAGATTATACGATTTATGTTACAGATTCTTACGGTTTAGTTCCTGGTGATATTGTATTATCGGCATTAACAAAAAACGAAGCATTATTAAATGTTATTGATCAACCTGAAATTATAACTAATGTTTATGTTGAGAGAGGTAAATACACACCATTAGAAAATATACAAAGAATCGGTGAAGTTGATAATGTAGGAGACTTAGAAAAATACGGATACAAATATTTCAACATTGAAAAAGTATCAACATAACTATTTATAAAATAAAAAGAAAAACAAATGGCTACAGGTAATTACGGAACTATTAGACCAGCGGATGTCAGTCCTGAAGACGTGGAAATCGTTATGGTTTATACACCATCAAGAGATGACACACAAAACTTCATTTTAACAACATTGAATGCTCAAGATGTCTTAAGACCATACTTCAATAATAATGCAACAGGGGGTAATACTGTCGAAGTTTTAGGTGGGTTGTATAGTCTTAAACTACCGGCAGATCAGTTCACAAGTTTAGGGATTTACACTCTAATGATTAGACCCGCACAAATTAGAACAACTATTACTGATTGTGGTGTTTTATCTGCATTACCAAATGTTAAAGGGATAGTAATTGATTTAAATAATGTCCCAACACAATATAGAAATAAGTTTGTTAATCAAGGACTTGTAGGATTTAGAGTTGAATATTTAAATCCTGATGGGACAAAAATTCCTAACTTCTTTAGAATAATAACATCTTCATTCTATTGTGAACCAGTTATTCAAAACTTAACTAACACAATTCAAAAATCTATTAGGTATAGATATGTAGAAGGAGCGACAAATCTTTTATTTTGTACACTTTCACCATCTTCATCACCAACAAACAAACCAAGTGCAACACCGTATATTGGACAACCTAATCAAAGTATTATTATAAGTAACACTTATTTTAACCCAATATCAACAGAGATTGAAATAGTTGATCAAGATATCTCAACGTTGGCAATAGCACTTTATGGTAATCAAACTAAATCTATTGAGGACGGTATTTACACAATCTACGATGCTGACAATAACATCTACCAACAGTACAACTTGTATGAAATTAAAGATCAGTTCAATACTCTTCTTTATGAGGTTAGACAAAATCGTAATGAAAATATCGATTTCTCTAAAGCTTTTAATAATATTGTCGCTTAATGGCCACACAGAAGTTTACTTGTCCACCTCAAAGTAGTGCCGCCAATGAATTCTCAAATAATTTGGTTGGAGTTCAGTTAGTCACTGGAGGAGGTTTAACGCAAGCAAATTTTAACTTTACAACAAACATATCTGAAAAACAGAATAGAACATTTAATATTGGTACGTTTTCAGATCCGATAAATCTTGAGAGTATAAACATTGATAACAATGTTGAAGCCGCTGAGATCTTAGCCAACAACTATAGAGTTTACCCAAATTATGATTTATCACAAGTAACAAACTTTACTCAATATGGTTCTTTGGTTAAAAGATTTTCAGTTTCAATAACTAAAATAATCAACTTTTATCCTGCAGGATTAGAGGTTTCACCAAACACAAACAAGTTTATAACTCAAGAAACCGCATTTAATATTACTTACGATGCGGTTGAAAATGATACAACATTTGAAGTTTTAATATCATCAATTAGAAATCCATTTGATATTGATTATACTATAAATGCAGAGACAAATATGATGTTTAATGAGATGGAAGTTTCATCTTTGAGAAACATGAAGTTGGAGTATAAAAAATATGCGTTAATTCTTAATGGTAATGAATACCCTGTTAACTATTTATACCCAACCACAAATAACTCGACAACATTAAAGTTAATTGTGGATGGAAACCCATTCGGGGGTAATGCAATATCATATGATTATATAGTTATAAGACCAAACAACTATGAAGTTAATAGAGTATTCAACCTTAAATTTGACCCGGTTGAAAATTTCTTACTAAATAGAAATATTAATCCACCATATACCGCAACTTTTACAGTACCAAGAGAACAAGAAGACGGTACATTTAGAATTACTACTGAGCTCGCGACATTCCCTAAATCAGGACTTTGGAACTTAGATATCGAATCACAAACATTCGATAACTACCTAACACAAATTAATGATTTTGCAATTAACCTTGATTCATATAATACTAACTTAGTTTCGAGATTTTTAACAACAGGCGCTTTAAAAGAATTTGATACACCTGATCACAAATTTGAAAAACTTTTACAGATTTATGGTAGAAGTTTTGACGAAACTAAAGCATTCATTTCGGCGTTAGGTAATATTAATAGTGTTCACTATACTGTTAAAAATGATATACCGTCACAACTTTTGAAAAATTTGGCACAAACATTAGGTTGGGTAACAAACTTTTCACCTATATCTAATGAAGAATTGTTACAGGCTGTTTTTACAACACAACCAAATACTTTTCCTGGATTACAAATAGGACCAACACCTGAAGAAATCAATTATCAATTTTATAGAAATTTAATTTTGAATTCTGCTTGGTTGTTTAAATCAAAAGGGACTAGAAAATCTATTGAATGTCTTTTAAGAATGGTTGGAGCACCTGAAGCCTTAATAGACTTTAACGAACACATTTATGTTGCCGATCAAAGAATCAACATGAGTGAATTCAATCAACAATACTTACAATTATCGGGAGGAACTTTCCTACAAGAATATCCTGTATTAGAAACTAACAACACATACTCAATACAAGGTATTCAGTACACTGGTTTTACAACAACATTTGCAAATGCAACAGTTTTAACTACAAGAGAAGATTATCCTGTTGATGAATTCGGATGTCCTAAAATGCCAACACCAACGGAAGAGTACTTCTTCCAAATTGGAGGAGGTTGGTTCGAATCAACACCTCAACACAGAATGCCGGAATTTGCAATTCCAACAAATCAAGTATTCATTGGTAATAATCCTAATTTCCAAACCCAACTTTTACCTTTCAACTATGGGGAGGAATATCTACAACTGTATAGACATTTCCCATATATGAATTTGGGTTATAAGATTAGAAAAGTCCAAGATAATAAAAAAAGTTGGAACGATACTTCACCAACACAACGAGTGAGTTCTGATGGTGGTTTTAATGCTTATTATGAAGTAGGTGAAGAATGTTTAACATTGAATGTAAAAAATGTTGACATCATGATGAATCCCGCACAAGGCTTGGTTTATGATGTTTGGACTATGTCTAGACAATACAATTACCCAATACCTGAACAAGGTTTATTCTATACTCCTGAAACACCTTGTAGTGTACCAAACCCATATCCAAGATATGGTGGAATAGATTGGACAACAATCATCCCAAAACCAAAACAAAAAACTTTCTTCGAATTTGCTCAAACATTTTGGAGAAATATGGTTAATACGAGAAACCGTCAATTTATTACAGATGGTAAAACGGGAGGTTACCCAACATTACAATCTATATATTGGAAATACCTAGAATCTCAAACACAAGCAGGTATACCTAACGATAATTTCACATACCAAACAATGATTGATTATATTAATGGTATGGGTGACTATTGGATTAGAATGGTTGAACAAATGGTTCCTGCAACTACAATATGGAACACAGGAGTTAGATTAGAAAATTCAATATTTCATAGACAAAAATTTGTATGGAGAAGACAAGAAGGATGTAAGATCGTTCCTGTCCCTTGTAAACCTTGTTCTTTGGCAACACAATTATTTGTGTACGATTGTCCAGTACAACAAGTTGTTTGTGGTCTTTATCCTTGGAATAGCGATCCTACAATAACATCTATGGGGGCTGTGTTGAATGATACTTTAGATACTTTTTACAGTCAAAATTCATTAAACCCAACCGATTGTTTACAGAATTCAATTGTAACAACTTGGAACGTAGATTTGAGGGTAAATGGATTTGTATTGGTAATATCACCTTTCTACACAGGTATTGGACCATTCAATATCCCAACTAATTCAGAATGGGTTGACGCTTTGAGTAGTACATTAAATAATTTACTAACCTCAGGGTATAGTTATAATATTGATGAGGATAACGAACAAATAACAGTCTTTAACAATAATTGTCAACCTAATTTTGATGACTTCCAAATAAACATAGGACTTGAGTTCGAAATATATTGTAACGAATAATGAGTATTTTAATTTATAATTATAGTGTAACGGGGGATTGTAGTAATACAGGTAGCGGTGCGGTTTCGTTTGATATAACTGGAAGTACACCAACAGTATCTCCTTTTAGTATTTCAGATGCAACAGGTCAAGGATTATTACCACTTTCTGCAGCAACAAATACATACTCAGTAACTGGCCTTACAGGAGGTACATATTATGCTCAACTTACAGATTCTAGTACAGAAAAAGAAGTTTTAAACATTTATATTTCAACAGGAACTACCGCAACTATTGATTCGTCCAATACCACTTGTGGACAGAATAATGGAACTATAACAGGTTTCACGTCTGGCGTCTATGGACTTGTTTCTTTTAATTTATATGATATAAGTAATAATTTAATTTCAGGTGTAACAACATCTAATTCTTATTATGAATTCACATCTCTTTCGGCCGGTACATATTACATTGTTGCAAACGATGGTGGTGGATGTACAGGAATAACCGCATCTGTAATATTAAATCCTTCATCAGGTTTAACATATGGTGCATATGTTGTTGATGATGCTAGTTGTTTAGGTTCAGGTAGTGGTAAAATTTTTTTAACAGGGTTAACACCACCATTGTCGGCATACACAATAACTTGGAGTCCTAACGCTTTAGGGCAAACAGGATCAACAATAACAGGACTAACATCTGGATCTTACGTCGCTACTGTTACCAATTCAATAGGATGTACGTTAAGTCAGTCATTTACTGTAAACACTATTCCGCCATTAACATCAGGTGGTTTTATTGTGGTATCACAACCTTCTTGTTTTGCCAATGATGGTGAAGTGGAGTTTATTGTTGTTGGTGGTACTGCACCATATTTTTTTAGTGGATCATCAGGTCAAGTTGAAATAACATTTGATACTTCCGTAACTTTTACGGGACTATCTTCAGGATTATACTCATTTTTTGTAACAGATTCAGGTTTATGTACAATTTATGATTCTGTAAGTTTAATAACACCAAACTCTTTTAGTACTGTTGCAGTAACAACAACTAACTCAACTTGTTCTGTAAATGATGGTAGTATTAATGTTTTAGTTGATGGAGGACTTAGTACTGCAACCAACTTACAAATTTCGGTATCGGGAACAACAGGTATAAGTCAAATAGGATTGTTTGGTAGTTCTAATGAAACATTTAATGGTCTCGGAAGTGGAACATATATAGTAACAGTTGTATCTGCAGGTTGTACTTATACTGCTTCTACGGTTATAAATTCTGTTAGTTTATATAGTGCAACCACTCAAGTAACAGGAACTACGTGTGGATTGAATAATGGAATTTTGGTGGTAAATGCCTCCACAGGAGGAACTTTTCCATATACATACTCATTAACAGGACCTTCAAATAATTCAAATGTTACAATTAATACCGTAACAAGTTTGTTTAATACATTTACAAATTTGGCATACGGTGATTACATATTAACTATACAAGATACTTCATCACCACCTTGTATACAGTCATATGCGGTCAACATACCTTTTAGTCAAAGCGTTAACTTCAACTTATACCCAAATCAACCTGTAAATGGTAATGATGGTTCTATAACTGCATTTATTACAAGTGGAAAACCACCTTTTACTTTAACTTGGAGTGGGGGAACTGCAGGTACTCAATCAGGAAGTACAGTTACAGGTCTAACTTCAGGTCCTTATAGTCTAACTGTTACTGATGCTAGTGGTTGTACACTAACAAAATACACAACATTAACAGGTACTAAAAAATACAACAATTACTTGTATTACAATGTTTGCGATGACACATTCACAGATAGTGGATTGGTTACAAAAAGAACAATACGTGCGATGTATTTGGAAGGGTTTGGAGATCTAACAAGTGGAGATACAAACTGTATAATAAATTCAGCAACTTTCACAATCGGTGCCGAAGTTGGTGGTCAATCAGCTCAAACTATATTTTATACGTCCACAGGTGCCACGGATTACCCAAATGATTTAATATGGGCTGATGCTATAACCACAATACTTAATGATTTCGTTGGTATATCAGATGTTATAGTAGATTTAACATCAAATAGAATTACAATAAAAACAAACTGTGAAGAGATCAGTAAAAATTGTGGTCCACAAACAATAAATCCATTACAAGATACTGAAATAAAAGTCAACTTGTTGATTGATTATGATATATCCTGTGTAAGTTGTAGTTAAAAAATGCCAACACAAGTTATAATTTCATCTGCGGTCAATATTACACCTCCATTTAGCGGAACCGCTTGCGACGTTTATGGAAACAATTGTTCATATATTGGAAGTGGAACAACTTTCCCAATTGTTTTTGTTCTTCCTTCACAATTTGATACCGCACCTTCATTACAACTTACGTTATTAGATTCTGTAGGTTGTTCAGTTTCAGAAATTTTATACTGTTCTGACGCACAACCAAAACAATTTCAAAACCTCGATTATTTTATTTTTATGGGAGGAGATTTATTCCAATTTCAATAAATCGATATTTATAAAATAAAATGTCATTACTCACAGATCAAATATTAGCTTCAGGTGTATCATCAAGTGACTTGATTCACATTGTTATCACAGGAGACACATCTCAAAATCCCGCAGGATCATCATTCAAAGCGACAATACAACAAGTTGCAACTGCAATCGGAACACCTGGATTTTCAGGAGGTACGGTACCTTACGATACATACTTCTCAACTAATTTAAGTGCTAATACATTCTACGCAACGACTTATCTTAATTTACCAAGTTTCAGTAATCTTTATTTACCACTTTCAGGTGGGACTGTGTCGGGAGGTACTATTTTTACAAGTGGGTTGACCGCAAACACATTAAATATTTCATCAACACCAACTACTGATACTCAATTAGGTACTGAATTTTTAACAAGAAATACTTTAACAGGGGAAGTTAGAATTAAACAAATTCCTGGACCTACAGTATATGGGTTGTTTGCTCAAACAGGTAACAGCGTGGTTGTTAGTGCAACAACAGTAGAGTCTACAATAATAAATGGTGGTATTGGAACACTAACAGTACCGGCAAATGGGTTTAGTATTGGTGATTCTTTTAGGGCTGATTTTGGGGGATTATTATCGGCAAAAAATAACGATACAATCAGAATTAAAGTTAAGGCCGGATCAGTTATATTGGCAGATAGTGGAACCCAAACTTTAGCAACATCAACGGACGATGTTTGGCAATTTAGTGTGAATTTTACAATTAGACAGGTGGGTGCCGCTGGAGTTGCGTCAATTGTTACATTAGGTGTCTTTCACACTACTAAACAATCAAACAATACTCAAGGAGGATTTGCATTTAATACCGTCAACAGTACTACCTTCGATACTACAATATCAAATACTTTAGATGTTACCGCCCAATGGAGTTCTAACAGCCCATTAAATTCAATTTACTCAGATATATTTGTGTTAAACAAAATCTTCTAAGTTGAAAAATTGATTCACTTTACCATATTATACTTTAATTTTTCCATATGGAAGATATACTATTTGTTTCGGCACAACCCGATGTACCTTACTTTATATGGCAAATAAAATTGTATGTTCATAATTTTATTGAAAAAGGAATCAACCCAAATCAAATACATGTTGTTTTAGGGTTAGTCAATAATGTAAACATACCATCTAAAGAATCAGAACAACTTAAAGAGTTAGGGGTTAATGTACATTACTTTGTTGATCAAAGATCTAAAAAACATTATATACCAAGTATTAAACCATACCTCATATCAAAGTGGATACAGTCAAATCCTGGTTATGGAAAATTATTTTTCCTTCATGATGCTGATATTATTTTTAAAGAATTACCGAGTTTTGATCGGTTGTTAAAAGATGAGGTTAGTTATTTATCTGATACAATAGGATACATTGGATATAACTATATCATGGATTGTTGTGAAAGATATGAACAACAACACCCCAATTCAGATAAAGGACAACTTATAAGTGAAATGGCGGATGTAATTGGTGTTGACGTTGAGACAATTAAAATTAATCAAGAAAATTCTGGTGGAGGACAATACCTGATCAAAAATACAAATTGTGAGTTATGGGATAAAATCTATAGAGACTCTACAAAGATGTATGATAAGATGTTGGATTACCAAAAAAGATTCCCTATAAATCCAGGTCAAATACAATTTTGGACTGCTGAGATGTGGTCATTATTATGGAATTTATGGTTGTATAATATTGAAACTAAAGTTACAGAAGATCTTGATTTTTCTTGGGCAACGGATACCATAGAAACTTATGAAAAAAAACCAATACTTCACATGGCTGGCGTAACTGATAACTTAAGAGCTACAAAATTCTATAAAGGTGACTACATTAATATAAACCCAATTTCTAAGTTGAGAGAAAACCCTAATCATTTTGATTATATAGATAAAGATAGCTCCACAATAAAATATATAGATAATATGAAATCTTATATTCAAAAATACAACATATGATTATTTATTGTTAATAGATGGTAGAAAATTGTTATATATTATATTCTTGCGACGGAAGTTACGAACCGATCATTTCAAACTTTAGTGGGTTGAGCGCTTATTCGGCATCATACATCTCTGTAAATTCTATAGATTCAGTAACAATAGACGAGACTTGTTTTTATGTGTTAAGTTTAGGTGTGATAGACTGTACCATAACAAACGAAATAACAATTTCAACAGGGATAACATGCAATTGTCAATGTTATTGTTATTTTATAAGATCTGTGGATCAAACAACTGATGTTACATATGTTAATTGTAATGATGAAATTATTGTCGATACTATCCAAGAAGGATTAACTTATAATATTTGTAGTAAAGTTTATCCACAGTTTGATAATCAAGTACAAATCCCTATTAAATTAACTGACATTTGTGTTGATAACCAATGTCCACCAACAATCCCAACTGTAAAACCAACAAACGAATGTGATGTTATTACTATATTCCCTATGGGAGTTACTTGTATAACACAACAACCTTCATCAGAAAGAAATTTTGACGGGGCGGTTGAATTAGTTGTCACAGGAGGAACTCCACCTTATACTATATTTTGGGAAGTTGGAAGTTTTGCACCAGCACTAACTAATCTTGGAGTTGGAGAATACTCAGCATCTGTTACGGATTATTATGGTGATTTCTCAGCATTTACAACTTGTGTTTTAACTGCTGAAACTATAAATTATTCAGGTATGTGTTTTGTATTGACAGGTGTAGTAGAGGATCAGTTAGTATATATTAATTCAGAGGTTAAAGGATTTAAAAATACGAAACCATACTTTGAAATACAATATGGTGTAAATCTTTTGGGTTACGTTTTTTGGGACCCAAGTTCGTTGAATAAATGGTTTTTTTGTCAAACATTAGATTGTCAATTATCACCATATAACACACTTGCATTACCTGATGGATTATATCCTACAGGAACAACAGGTGATTGGCAAGTTGTTTCAGACACACCATATTTAATTGTTGAATCAACAATTGGTAATTGTTCGCCACCTGTAATACCAAAAGAAGAATATACACTTTGTGCAACAATAGTTTTAAGATCTACAAAACCTGGAATCCCAACTATGGCCTCACAAGTCCAACTTGATCCTAGTGTAGATATAAATGGACAACCTAGTTGGTCTTCATCAACAGGTCAATATGTTGTGTATTGGAATAGTGGATCAACACCGGCTCAATGGGTTATGACAGGATTTACTAACCCATCAACATTAGTCACAAATAATGACCCATCATATCCACCAGTAAGTAATTGGCAAGTTTATGGTTCACCTGATGTATATAGTGTTGATATTGCTCAAGGATTATGTTCTGATTCGTACATTGTAGTGGTTTCTGCGGTAGTTAACGACGCTTTATGTGGAAGTAATGGTAGTATTAGTGTTACCGCTTCAGGAGGAGACGCACCTTACCAATACTCAATAGACGGAGGATTATCATATCAACCATCACCAATATTCACTAATGTACTACCAGGTACTTATAGTGTGTTTGCCAAAGATATAAACACAACAATTGGTTCATTTGGACCTGTGGTGGTTAATAACATACCAACCACAATTTATAATGTAACGATGAGTGTTAATTATACTAATAATACTTTTACGTTAACCGCACCATCTTTACCTGTTGGGTCAACATTAACTGTTGATGTTGTTATGTCATCAACATTTAACTATTTCCCTCAAACGTTAACTACAATACCTACTTATAATAATTTTACAACTATTAATGGAGTTGGACTTATGACCAATACAAATACAACGGCAAACACTTATCCTTTAGGTGGTCCTTGTAGTGTTCCTGGACCTGTAAATGTAACACAAATTAGTAATACATATTTAAATACATTAACATTAACAAGTGGTCAAGTTGTTACAGGTAGTACCACAAATAACATTATTAACTCTCCTTCATTACCTTGCTCAAACGCAGTTGGGTATTATCAATTATCTATTACAAACGCAATAATAAATAACTGTCAATGTTGTCAGGCAAACCTAATTAATTCGGTCCCACCTGTACCACAATCAGTTTTATAAAATGAATATAAGAATATTTACAATAAATGGCTTACATAATTAAAAATACATCTGGTTTAGTTAACACTCGTGTAACGGATACGGGTAGACAAAAAATGTCTGAAGGTAATTTTAATATCTTGTACTTTGCAGTAGGAGATAGTGAAGTTTCATACGATGAATTACCATCAACATACAATCAGGCTAATACTGTTGTATTAGAGCCACAATTCAATGCTCAGAATAGTTCAGGTGTTCCTGAATCAAATAGACAGTACATCAAATATCCATATTTAGTTGATGAAGGACAAACTAACATATATGGTATTCCTTTTATGGATTCAGGTATAGAATCCGTTTACAATAGGGCTGCCATGAGAGGATTTTTTACAGGAAACACAACAGCATCTACTGTAGATTGGAAAGCATTAGTTAACAACACATATGTTATCACACCAAATTATGTGGTTAATATGTCTACGTTGAACGGAACAAATCAAATAAGTGTACAAAGAATGGATTGTAACGTCCAAAATAATAATACACCAAATGTTGGAGACTTTATAACAATATATTATGATGGAAGGGCAGAAACGGATTGTTCTTGTAATAATTTCCCTACACCAACTCCGACACCTTCATTGTATAGTACACCAACACCTACACCTACACCAACAGGTACAAATTCAATACCATGTGCTTCACCAACACCAACACCTTCACCAACACATACACCATGTTTAACACCAACACCAAGTGCTCAATGTCCTGTACCACCACCACCTGATTGTTTGAAAGATGTGGTAAGTTGTTTTTCAATTTTAACTTATAGAATTGTTGAAGTTTGTGGTGATGTTTTAACGTTAGACAGAGAGACACCCGATTTTACAAATTTATCTATTGATTGTTGGGCGAGAACATTAATTTATCCACCACAGATGGTTCCTTTGTATGATAGTTTTACACCTGAACCACATTGGAGTAAAAGTGTGATTGACTTCGAATCGGTTTGTGATACTGATCAGTTTGATGTTAAAATATGGAATATGAACATTCCTTGGACGGAGAGTCCTGCTGGTTTAGCGTCCGCTCAATTTCAAGACTATACAAAATTTGGTTCTATTAATTATATAGGACAAAAAGAATATTTTGGATACACTTCATCTGATGGTCAAACATCTACGGACGATGTGTATTACTACAATTCTTTTGGTGAAAAAATTGTAGTTACACCTGAAGAACAAAAAACTATAGCAATTATACACTATACTAACCAAACCATTGACTTCTTCTATGGTGAAAAATTTGCATTAGAACCTTACGACACTCAAAACCCTGAGAACACCCAAGGTCAAGCAAGAAACTTCAAGTTACACATGCCAACAATAATGTGGCATAAAAATCCTGAATGTTGTTTTGGACAAACGTTTTGGGTTGATCCTCCTGGATTTGACAATCAAAATTTATTTCAAGTTCAATATACTAAGTCTAAGATTTCACAACAAATGAATCAACCTGGACTTAGATATTATAATCTTTGGGATACATTTGCACAACCAAATGGTTTACCAAGTAGAGTAGGTAAAGTTTACCCTGATTCAAAACTAATTGTTATTGACGACGAAGAATTAGTGGCCGCTTTATCATATAAATCAAATAGAAACTGGACATTACCGGCACCACAAGTGTCTTTAATAACACCAAACACGTGCGGAACTTCAAATACTACAGGTGTTTTGACTGGAGGAGGAGAAACACTTTGGGTGACTTATAGATTATCAAATTCGAACACATTTACAAATTCATTACATAGTAATTACTACACAAGTGTCGTTGGAACTGAAAATGTCTGTTCACCTGAAACACCTAAGAATGTTGCAATTAGATTTGGTGGAGATTTCCCATGTTTAGTACAACCTGGATTCTCACCAACAACTACAACCACAACATTTAATCCTGTAACCACATCAACAACTACTATTAATCCACCATTTACAACAACTACAACAACTCAGTGTCCTGTATGTACTGTTCCTGCTGGATTCTACGCACAACAGTTCCAAGTATTGGCTCAAAAAACATTATCGGGAGTAAGACCTGATCCGGCACAATGGAGGTTAATTGATTTTACAAGTCAAATTGAACAATACTTCATTAATGGTTATGTGACTCAAGAATCTTTAACTGCAACGACTTTTGTGGTGACCGCTGAAAATTATGGAAGTGCACCAATATACAATCTAAACAATTACATAAGTTTAGTTCCTAATGGTGCTACAGGACAACAATTAAATTTTGGTGATGAATACTATTTCTACGGTAATTTAGAAACCGACATCCAAGCAACATTGTATGAGATGAAATATAAAATTAACTTAAGTGATAATGAATTCTTACTTTCTCAAAACCCAACTTGGACTCAAGGAACACCATCTTATGTTACAGAAATCGCTCTTTTAGATGAAAATAAAGATGTTTTAGTTATGTCTAAAATGCAATCACCTATCTTAAGACAAGGAATTCAACAGTACGTTATCAAATTAGATTTCTAATAAAACTACAATTTTTATCTTCATAGTTTATAATATAAATAAAATAATAGTTTTATGGCAAAAAATTTAAAAAACTCCCCCAAAGTTTTGGGTCTTGATATTTCCACAAAAACCATAGGGTGGGCATTGTTTGATATTAAAACACAAGAATTACTTGAATTAACTCACATCTCACCAAGACCAAAAATGGAAAAAGATGAGGATGATAAATTAAAAGAATTATTGTTAAAATCAGAAATATTTGCCGAAAAACTTAAACAATATAAAGATTTAGGAATTGTTAGAATTATCATAGAGGAACCACTTTTAAATTCTAATAACATTTATACAATACAAACACTATTAAGATTTAATAGTTTTGTGTTTAAAGAAATCTATAATATAATGGGAATTGTTCCTGAATTTATTTCAACTTACAACTCAAGAAAATTTGCATTCCCAGATTTAGTTCAAGAAAACGATAAGAAAAAATTTGTATTATTTGGTGGATTACCAAAAGACGTGGATAAGAAAATGATCATTTGGGAAAAAGTTGCAAAAAGAGAACCACAGATTACTTGGCATTATACAAAAAACAATACATTAAAGAAAGAAAATTTTGATCAAACAGACGCCTATACTTGCGTTTTAGGATTTATGAGATCAAAAGAAATTTGGAAATAATATCTTTTATATAACCGATAATTTGAAATATCGTCTTTTTAGACGATATTTTTTTTTATTAACAAATTGCACCTGTATCTGTTGCTGTGAAGTTTGGAGAAGAAGATGTTGGAATTGTAATTGAACAAACGTAAACGGATGTATAACCGTTTAATCCACCTGTAGATACTGTTCCATCACACTCGTAGTAGTCATATTTAACAAAACTTGGACTATTATTTTCAACGTACCATCTTGTAAGGATACAAGGACTTGATGTTGGAGTTGGAGTTGGAGTTTGTGTTGGAGAAGGGGTTGGAGTTTGTGTTAAATTAGGAAGACAATCTAAACACGCACCATTTACTCTTGAACCAACTTCAAAAGTCAATGTAATGTCATCTACACCACTTATATTTTCAAATAAACCTTCATAAACAACACAACAACCTTGACCATTAATAATTGCGTTATATACGTAACCTTCTTTTGGGCTTGTGTTTCCTGAAACTAATATTAAATCCGAAGAGAAATAATCAAAACCAGTAAAACAATCTTTAAATTTCTTACTATTAGCGCATTGTAATATTTCGTTAAATGTGTTAAATATGACCTCACCACTAAAATTACAAGGTCTTGTTATTTGTGGTGTAGGTGTTGGAGTTGGTGTCATTGTTGGTGTCGGAGAATATGATACCGTAATCGCTGACGCACTTATAAAGGCTCCACCACATATATTTGTTGATGAAGGTGTTGGAGTTGGTGTAGGCGTTGGAGTTGGTGTTGCTGATATTGACGGAGAAGGGGTAACTAAACAATCAAAAATTGCGGTGAAATCAAATGTTGCACACGGATTAACAGTTGTGGTAGTTGTAACACAAATTCCAGTATACGCAACAGTGTCGTCAAAATCGGGACAATCTGATGTACTACCATATGGACCAAACTGATCACATGAACCACCTAAGGTTTGAGATAAACACCATCTTGTTTCACCTGTTGAGTAAAACATAAAATATCCTGTGGTCTGTCCTGTAAAATAAGATTGACCGATATAGTTTCCTGCTAATTGGTATGTGTCATCATAATTTGTGTCATTCTCAACACAAAAAAACTGAGGACATGTACAACCTGAAATACCGGTAATAGTTCCTGAAATAACATTATATACATTAATACCATTAGAATAATAAGATGTTAATGCTGGTGTTCCAGTACACCCTGAGTTTAAATAAACGACATAACCTATTGTTAATCCGCTACCATAAAGTGAGGTACTCAAAGAACCTCCACACGAATTATCAGGATCCGAAGCCGAAGCAAATAAACCTAAATTATTACAAGCCATATTATATTAACAAATTTTCCTCAACCAAACAATTATTATTATCAACAGATTTAACACCTACCGAACCCATACCCTCCAAAACAAATGGAAGATTAAAAACATATGGGATTTGACCAGATGTTATTGTGGCTATGTAAATACAAGTTGTGTAACCTGTATCACAAGTGTAAATATCAAAAGGTGAAGAACCGCTTAAACCTGTAATTGTTATTTGTGTTGGCATATCAACAATAAATATAAAAGAACATGAAAGTTTGTGTAGTTGATGTATTGAAAGTTTATTATTATATTATAGGGGATGGAAGAAAATGAAGCGTTAGTTGAGTTATTGGAAGAAGTTCTTGGTGATCACGGACTTCATTACCCAAATCGAGGACAAATTTCCTTCAACTGCCCCGTATGTGATGACGGGAGAAATAAACATAATATGGAGGTCAATTACATAGACAATGTCTATAAGTGTTGGTCCTGCGGTGATAGTGAGGGTACACACGGAGCCTTAGGTAGAATATTTGATAAATATGGTAATAGGAAACAAAAGAAACTTTATAACGTCCTTAAACCCGAAACCGTAGTAAAACGAGAAAAAAAGAAAAAAACATTAAAACTTCCTGAGGGTTTTACGTTGTTCAAAGACTCAAGTCCGGTATATCCTGTGAGAAGACAAGCCATGAATTATCTTAAAAATCGTGGGATCACAGACGAGATGATAGAAAAGTTTGGTATTGGATTTTGTGATAAAGGGGATCATGCTGGTCGAATTGTAATCCCATCATACAATACAAAAGGTGAGTTGAATTATTATATTGCGAGAAGTTGGAACCCAATGTCTCGTGCTAAATATAAAAATCCTGAAGCCGAAAAAGACAAAATTATATTTTGGGAAAATCTAATTGATTGGAACAAAGACATTTATTTGGTGGAAGGTGCGTTCGATGGGTTATTCGTAGATAACCCAATTCCAATGTTAGGTAAACACATGTCAGAACTTTTGTTTGAGACGATATACAAAAAGGCAAAGGCTGATATAATTATTTGTTTAGATGCTGACGCTTGGGAAAACGCAGTTAAACTATACCACGAATTACATGGTGGTGAATTATGGGGTAGAATTAAAATAATAAAACTACCTGACGATAAAGATATTGCCGACCTACGAGGTGAAATAAAAAAAGAATACTATCATATTATAAGATAATGGATTTAAAAAAAATTGCACAAGAAATTAGGGACATCATTTCTGAAAGACAAAAAGAGTTCCAACTTACCTTTGAAGAGGAAAGTCACAAATATACAATGTTGGATAAAGATGGAAATTTAAAATCAGATTTTCCATCGGTATCTAAAGTTATGAAAATATTTTATGACGACTTTCCAACGGAACAAGCGGCGTATAACAAAGCCGGTGGTGATCCTGATGAGGCCGAAAGATTAATGGAAGAGTGGGCGGAAGCCGGTAGAAAATCAACAAACTTGGGATCTCGTTGTCACTTCTTTTTGGAAGAACATACACTAAAAGAATTTGGAGTTGAGAAAGTTGTACGACAACCAATATTTGATTGTGATGCAGAACAGATCATTAAGAGTGATACTATGATTATGGCTGGTAAGCATTACATAGAACTTCTTAAAGAAAGAGGATGTATATTAATTGATACAGAAATGATTTTAGGTCATCCTGACTTAGGTTATACAGGACAACCCGATAAGGTGTGGTTAGTCATTGGAACAAACGGGAATCTTGGTATTTTAATAACGGATTGGAAATCTAACAAACCAAAGAATTTTGCGGTTACCCGTTATACTAAAAAAATGAAACAACCATTTGAAGACTTACCTGATAATGCTTTAGGTCACTACAATACCCAGTTACCTTTTTATGGTAAGTTACTTTTGAAAATGTTAGAAGGAACTAAATATGAAAACATACAACTATTAGGTTGTATTATCGTTTTGATTACTGAAGAAAGAGAGTACCATGAGTACCGAGTATCCAAAAAAACTATGAATACTATTTTAGAAATGGACATGAAACAATATTTGACTAAAATTAAGAAATAAACTATTATTGAGTATGACACTAACAATAACACCTACTTGGGTAACAACAACTAGTTGGGACCAATTATTACCTATTAAAGTAAAAATAAACTATATTATAAAATAAAAATGGACGATATTATTAAACCAAAGATTGATCTTAGACAACAACAGACAATCAAATGTGAAAAATGCGAGTCAAAGTTCTTCAAAGAAGTAACAATGCTGAAAAAAGTACCTAAATTATTAACAGGAAGTCACGAAGACACAATTGTACCATTCCCAACTTATATGTGTAATGAGTGTGGTCACGTAAACGAAGACTTTGAATTATTCATAGACTAATGGAAATAGGTAAAATGACTATCAGTGAAGCAGAACCATATTTAGAAAGTATTGCAATGCTTTATGGATTAAACTTGGGTAAAGTTAAACACTTTAAATTTGCAAGAATGATTTTGGCAACCCTTTATTGTAGAGAAAACGCATGACATATAAAGAATTTTATTATTGGTTAGATGGTTATTTAACTAATAAACTTGAAAGTGAAAAACTTAATATTGCACCTATAATTGAAAAGATGGGTCAAGTAAAAGAGGAAAGAACTAAAAGCGATTTATTACCTTTCCAACACATACCAATACCGATTAACCCATTCCCCGTCCAGGATGATCCCTACAGACCACCATACGAAGTATATTGCGGAGACAAAACACAATTGAATGATTAAAAAACTTATACACTTTTCAGACTTACATATCCGTCTTTTTAAAGACCACGATTTGTATAAATCAATTTTAGAAACTGCCATTGAACAATGGAAAGAGTTGAAGCCAGAACGCATTGTGTTCACGGGTGATTTAGTTCATTCTAAAAACCAAATGACACCTGAACTTATTGAGATGGTTAGATGGTTATTAACAGAATGTTCTTCTGTTGCTAAAACAATCATTATTCCAGGTAACCACGACTTCTTGGTTAATAACACAGAAAGATTGGATGCTCTTTCACCGATCATTAATTCACTGAATAGTAAAAACATCTTTTATTACAAAGACAGAGGAGTTTATGAAGACGAAAACATCAGTTGGTGTGTGTATTCACAATATCAAGGTAATATTCCGCCTGAAATTACAGAAGCAAAAGGTAAAAGAATTGGATTATTTCACGGACCAATTCAGGGGATGAAAACAGATCTTGGGTTTGACTTTGGTGAGGAGGCATATGACGTTGAAAAGTTCGATGGGTTAGAAACCGTGTTATGTGGAGACATTCACAAAAGACAAGAATTCAAATTTAAAACCGGTAAAGGTTATATGATTGGGAGCCCAATCCAACAAAATATTGGTGAGAGTATTGGACGACACGGTTATGGGATCTACAATGTTGAAAGTCAAGAATATTCTTATGTGGATCTACCAAATCCAAAACCATTTCTAAAGTTCTCCATAAAATCATTTGAAGATATTGAAAATGGAACCGAAAAACTCCAAAATATTTAGTAAGGAAATGATGCAGGCGGTGTCTGCATTTTGTGAATCCAAAGAAATTAAGGATGTGGATAATTTCATTTACCTTTGTTTTAAACAAGGATTTGATATCAGAAAATATGGTCTTTTGGAAAAAACACTTAATGAAGGTGAAAAAGACTTAAAAACGGGTGAAGTTCAGGAAAAACGAGTGGAAATAGAGGTAATAAAAGAAATACGGGTGGAAGTTCCTGTCGAAGTTATTAAAGAAGTTGAGGTTATTAAAGAGGTTGAAAAGATTGTTGAAATACCTATTGAGGTAATCAAGGAAGTTGAGAAAATAATCCACACCTCTGATGATACTCAAGTAAATGAACTGTTGTCAAAAATAGAACAGTTAAACGGAGAAATTTCGATTAAAACTACCGAAATTGGCAGAATTAGAGAAGAATTTTCCATTAAAACGGAAGAAATGGAAAATATTTTCCAAAATAAAATGTCTAAAAAGGATGAAGATTTAGACGAACTTAGACAAAAGTTAGACATTCTCGTAACAAATGATAAGACAAAAATGTTACAAGAAACACTCCAAAACTTAAGAAGTGAGTTACAACAAAAGAACGAACAAATAAGAAAATTGGAAAAAATAAACCGAGAACTTCTTAACGGTAATCAAAATCAAGCTTACCTTTTGAGGGGATCAAATTTAAATAGACGAGTATGATAATTTTAATGTGGATGATTGCGGCCTATGGGATGACCAATATTTTGGTTTACGGATCAATCTTCAACGGATTAAGAAATTGGATCCATAATAACGCACAACCTAATGTTGGATTGACTATTTTTAGACCAGTATTTGAATTCATTTCAAACTTAATAAAATGTGTACTTTGCACATCAACATGGGTAGGATTCTTTTTATCGTTAACATTGTTTGCACCTTGGCATGAAATAATTGGACTTAATAAATATATTTCTATATTTTTTGATGGAATGTTATCGGCAGGTGCCGTATGGGCGATTAATAGTGTAATCGAATGGTTTGAAGAAAATAGACCAAATAATAATAATTAACTAAAAGTAAAAATGGGAAAAGCGGCAAAAGAACACAGAAAGAAAGTTGCAAAACGAAATGCAAAAATTAAACAAGAAAAGGCTGGCATGCAAAAAGCTTTTGATATGTTACTACAACAACAATTGGAAAAATTGAAAAATGATGAAATGACTGCAATGGTGGGAGATCAAGAAGTTAAAATGGAATTAGTTGAAGATAAAATAGTTGACCATGCATTCAAGTTCACTCCTAATGAAGAGGAGTCTGCAAAAATCAACAAAGAATTTGAACCTGAATATGATAGTGCGGGATATACAATCAAAGATAGAGAGTTACCAACAGAAGAATAAAAATGGATCTTTTTAATCCGCCAAAATTATTTAACTACAATATTATGATAAAAGACTTGGACTTTTCTACGTTTGAAAACCCAATTATACAAGTTGTTTGGGAAGATTTACCAGAAAACTTCACACAGGATAAACTCAAAAGTGTAAAACATTACTTCTCAAAAAAGTATAACACAACGAATGTAAATGTGTTAACAAAGGCAAAAAACGTTGAAACCGAAACGATGCAAAGTATTGATGTTTCGGTAAATATTAACGATGCTCAGTACCAACTTGAACTAATCACAAACTATCTAAAGTCAAAAGGGCACGAAGATAAAAGTGAGGATATATTAGCTATTAATAGAATGGTTGAGAATAGAATGTCTGGTGACGAAGAAAACCAAGCTCAATTTAAAAAGTGGTATATTCGAAACATTGAGTTCTCAAACTTTTTATCATATGGAGAAAATCAAAGATTAGACTTTGATAAGTTAAATGGGATTGTGGTGGTTGAGTCTGATCCACCAAACTTTGGGGGAAAAACGGTTCTTACCGTTGACCTCCTAATGTTTTTATTCTTTAACGAAACAACCAAAACAACCAAAGCCGAGGAGATTTTCAACCGATTTTCAAATAAAGACAAAGTCCATGTTAAAGGTGAAATTACAATTGATGGTGAAGATTATGTTATTATAAGAAACATTGAAAGAAAGTTATCTAAGAAAGGTGATTGGAACGTTAAAACAGAATTGGACTTCTTCAAAAAATTATCGGACGGTACCTTATTAAATTTTACTGGTGAACAAAGAAGAGAAACAGAAGCCTTCATTAAGAATTCAATTGGAACCAAAGAGGACTTCTTAATGACAATTCTAACAACAGGATCAAATCTTGAAGAGTTGTTAGAGTCAAAACCAACGGCAAGAGGTCAGGTTTTGTCACGTTTTATGGGACTTGAGTTTTTGAAAAGAAAAGAAGAAGTTGCAAAAGAAATCTACTCCGAGTTTTCAAAACAAAAAATTTCCAACATCTATTCATCAGAGCAATTAAAGACTGATATTGAAACGTATCAAAACTCAATTTCTGAATTACAAAATCAAATCAAGGAAAGTAAATTAAAATTGGTTGAGGCTGATGAGGCGATAACAAAAGGTAAAACATATCGTGATGATATGTTAAAGAAAAAACACACAAACATTGATCAAGAATTGAGTTTGTTAAACCCTGAAAAAACCAAAGATGAAATTAAAGAAATTGAACGTGAGAAATCGGGATATCTTGCAAAAATATCCGAAATCAAAGTTGTTGAACCTTCTAAATTCTATGAAGAAGACATCCACGACAAGGTTAAAGAGGAGATCGGATTACTTTATAAAGAGATCGTACAAGTTGATACAGAAATTGCGTCAATCAATAAACTAAAGTCTTCAGTTGAAGGTGGAATCAAATGTGAACATTGTGGAATTGAGTTAATGAACGCGGCAATTACTAACGCAAAAATTGCGGAACTTGACGGATATACCCAACATAAAACTCAAAAAGATGAGTTAATGCAGGAATTAACCATCAAAGAACAAAGTTTTGTACAACTCAAAAAAGAGTTTGATGAATATGAAAAGAACAAGTTGGTTAAAGAAAAGTATGAGATTTCGGTTGAGAGTTGTGACCTTAAAATTGGCTCATTAAATGACAAGATCAAAAGGTGGGAGGAAATCCAAGATAAAATCCAAGAAAATCAAAAAATTGAAGCTCAGTTAATAAAGGCCGATCTAAGATTAGATGAGTTGGAAAATCAAAGAAGAACGATTAATAATTCAATCACAACAAACGAGGGATCAATCAAATCTATTGAGGAAAAGATTGATACCAACCAAAAGAAAATTGTTACAATCAAAGAGGAAGAAGAGAAGGAAAAGATATATAAGATCTACTTGGAACTTTACGGTAAGAATGGAATATCAAAAATGATTATGAAAACAATGATGCCATTAATCAATTCTGAATTACAAAGATTGATGGAAGATTCATGTTATTTCAAATTGGAAATTCGTATTAATGACAAAAATGAGGTTGAATTTATTATGACTGACAATGCTACTGGTGTTGAGAAATTAATGACTTCAGGATCAGGTTTTGAAAAAACAATTTCTTCTTTGGCTTTGAGATCAGTCCTTACTAAAATTGCAAGTTTACCTAAACCAAATCTTGTTGTTCTTGATGAGGTGTTTGGAAAAATTGCCAATGACAACTTAGAGATGGTTTATGAATTCTTCACAAAAATTAAAGATTATTTTGAAAAGATTTTTGTTATAAGTCACAACTCAATAGTGTCTACTTGGGGTGATCATGTTGTAAAAATTAAGAAGGAAAACAATTTGTCAAAAGTTTTATAGGATTTTTAAAACTAATTAGAATTTTATCAGTATATTTGTAGAACAATTAAAACACACAAATGAACTACTTACTTTTTGTATATTATAATTCTGAGGTAGAAAACTCAGAAGAAAAAACACAAGAAATCGGAACACAACTTGCAGAACACATGACTAGTGGTCAGGTTAAATTTATGTATGGTGATCGACACGCAATATTTCATTTTGGGTGTAAAAGTGATTTCCAAGATGTATCCGATGTGGTATTCTTTATTTCCGAAGAAATACCGGGATTTGAATACCTTTTAACAAAAAAAGGTAGAGATTACAGCTCAAACTTTGATGAAGACAACCTTGAGCACTTAATGTCGTTAAAGAACACCACACCGAAGAAACATAAACCTGCGGCACCAAAGTTAAGGACAAACGATATTAAAGATGGAGAATCTTTTTTGGATCTATCAAAACTTATTTTAAATTTAAAAAGAAAAGAGGTTTGTAACCTAACGTTAGATGAGTTATTGGATAAGATCGGTAACGAAGGTATCGAGTCATTGTCAGACTTAGAAAGACAAAAATTAGACGAATATTCAAAATCACTTTAACAAACATATATGAAGGACAAAAACACAAGTGCCCCTATCAATCAGGACGAGATTTACCACTACCTTAAAGATATTAGAAAAATTAAGGTAATGACCGCAGAACGCGAACGTCATTTGGCAACACGAATGAAATCTAATGATCTCACGTTGATTGAAAAACAACAAATTGAACAAGAGTTGTTAACAGGAAATCTACGTTTTGTCATAACCGTGGCGAAACAATACCAAAATCAAGGTTTAGATTTATCGGATCTTATCGCTGAAGGTAATTTTGGTTTGATGAAAGCGATTAAGAACTTTGATTGGAATAAAGATTTACGATTTATTTCTTACGCTGTTTGGTGGGTCAAACAATCTATCATCCAATCTTTGAACGATAATTCAAGAACAATCCGACTACCGGTGAATGTTGTTCAGGATTTACAAAAAGCCAAAAAAGAATTGGAACAAACAGGTAAAAAACTTGATGATAAATTCCAAACCCTACCATCTATCATAGATTTGGATATGAATATCAATGAAGACGGTGATACTCTAATTGATATGATTGAGAATAAAGATGCTGTTGCACCTGACGCTAGTTTTCACACAAAAGACATACTAAAAGATAAGTTAATGAGACTTTTAAATGTTTTGGATGAAAGAGAAAAAGTCATTGTTGGGGATTATTTTGGGTTGACAGGAACACCAAGAACTTTGGAAGATATTGGATCTGACTTTGGTTTAACTAAAGAACGTGTTCGTCAGATTAAAGAAAAGGCTCTTCGTAGACTTAGAAATGATTCTTCAGAGTTATTTGATTATTTATAAAATGGGTTGAACCGAGATTACCCATACAACTCGGCAGAAGGTGCCTGAAGTCACCAAGGTGAAACTCCTCAATTCTATCTATACGGTAGAATGAAACTACACTCCCCCACTGGTACCGGTGGGGGTTTTATTGTTTTATAGGGTTTATAATTATCAATCATTTGATTATTTTGATATTTATCAAATAAAACAAATTAAATGAATAAAAAATTTTTACCCTGGTTTTTATTGTTTTGTGCTTTAGGATTGTCAGGGACTGCAGCTTATTATAGTGTTATAGGTTTATCAATAATTTTCTCAGCTGTTGCTATTCCTGTTATTATAATGGGATCGTTTTTAGAAATATCTAAACTTGCAATTGCAACCTATCTACACGATAAATGGAAAGAAACTTACGGAGTTTTGAAGACCTATCTTACAATGGCTCTTGTAGTTCTTTCAATTCTAACTTCTGTTGGTATTTACGGGTTACTTTCAACAGGATTCCAAAAAAATATTGCGGGTCTTGAAATTAACAATAAAGTAATTGAAAATATTGAAGTTAAAAAAACTCGATTCGAAGAAATCAAAACTGACTATCAAAAAGAAAAAGGTGTGTTAGATAAAGATATCACCAATTTAAGAAACGCGCTATCAACCAACACAACTACCCAATCAATAGATAGAACGACAGGACAAGTCGTTACAAGAGCAAATGGAGGTAATAGAAAGGCTTTTGAAACTCAGTTAAAAGTGGCTCAAGAGAATAGAGATGGAATATCAAAGAAAATTGAATCTCTTAATGATAGTATTACACGTTTAGATTTAGAAATATTAGATCTGGCTTCTACAGAAATTGAATCAGGTGAGTTAGGTGCAATCAAGTATTTAAGTGAGATTACAGGGTGGGATGTAAAAAAGACTGCTAACTTTTTCATTCTAACTTTAATATTCGTGTTTGATCCGTTGGCAATTGCTTTGGTTATTTCTACAAACCAAGCGTTTAAAATTTATAGAAGAAAAGAAGAGGAAGAGGATAAGACTGAAGATGAATATCCTTTTTATGATGAGGTAGAAATACCTGAAAGTTATTTTGCAAATCATACCCCCCAAGTCACCCCCCAAGTCACCCCCCAAGTCACCCCCCAAGTCGAACCTGAAATTGTTGAAAGAATTGTTGAAGTTCCTGTTGAAATTATTAAGGAAGTTGAAAAAATTGTTGAGGTTCCGGTGGAAGTTGTAAGAGAGGTTCCTGTTGATAGATTAGTTGAGGTTGTAAGAGAGGTTCCTGTTGAAGTGGTAAAAGAAATTGAGGTTCCTGTTGAAGTCCCTTTCAAATATTATGTAAACGATAATGGTCAAATATTTGATGATCAGGGAAATGAAGTGGAGGAAAGGTTATTCAATAAAAAGTTAGAGGAGATTGAGAAGAGGGTTTTAAAATATCAAAAATAATATATGGAAATAATTGAAAATTTAATCCAAACAAACTTTAAAAAAGAAGACAAAAAAAATCAAATAGTTCTTTGTCACACATCAAGAACACTTTTTGATTATATGGTCTCAATAAAATTTAGATTTGGTGGAAAACCTATCAGATTACCTCATTACATTATTAGTAGAGACGGTAGGATTTTGCAGTTATTAGATGAAGAATTAAATGGTTATTTTACTAATAATGATCGAATAAATTCCAAATCAATTGTGGTTTGTTTGGAAAACTTAGGATGGTTAGAAAAAGAACCTTTAAAACACCATCACATTAATTGGATTGGTAATATTTATAAAGAGAAAGTTTTTGATCGTAAGTGGAGAGATTATTTTTTTTGGCACCCATACACCGACATACAAGTTGAAAAAACTGCAGAGTTGTGTTTAGAGTTGACAAAAAAACATAAAATTGAAAAAAACTTTATTGGACATAACACTAAGGTAAAAGGTGTTGAGTCTTTTATTGGAATCATTACGAGATCAAACTTCGATGAATTTGCTACGGACTTAAGTCCAGCATTTGATTTTGAAAAATTTAATAAATTATTGAATGATGAGTAATTACGATGAAATAAAAAATTTGATTAGAGCGTCAAGAAATGCTTTTAACACAAATTTAAATGAAGATGCCCAACGTATTAAAAAACAGTATGGGTTATTAACAGAACAACCAGTTGAAAAAGAAGAAGAGGTTGTTAAAGATGAAAATCAAACGTTCCAAAAGGAAAAAAAAGATTCTGATGAAATTGGAACTCAAAGAGACAAGCAAAAAGCTTTTAGAATATTGGCTAACATTATCGTTCTTCATGGTAAAACAAAGGCAGATCTACAATTAACCACAGATGAAAAAAACGCATTTACTTCAAGTGTCGATGAGTTTAGAACTGATGTTGCAGAATTGGTTGAATTTGGTAGACTTAATGTTTTCCCAAGTAATGTTGAATGGTCAGGTAAAATTTTAGAAAATGATATTGAATTTTTCTATACAATCAACGAACCAAATGGTATCTACATTAATGGTCAAATGATTAAAATCGATCAAGATTATTTGGAAACAATTAATAAGTTACAAGCTTATTATGAGAAATTTAAAAATAAATGGAGCAAAATTGTCGCAACAAGACAAGAAGATGTTGAAAAATGAAAGAGTTCTTAATTAAAAATTGGAAAAATATTATTCTTGGTCTACTAGGAATAATTTTTATATATCTATTAGTTAGAGTTTTTACACCAACTCCAGATATGTCAGAACTTAACAAATATAAGTTAGAACAAATAGACAAACATATAAATGAGATGAAGGAACTTCAGAAAAACTTAAGTGACTCAATTCAGGTTTATCAACATAAAATTGACGAGATCGATGATAAAATTTCACACATTAAAGTTGAGAAAAAAGAGGTGAATAATTTTTACACCCAAAAAAAAGAAGAAATAAAAAATGCAGACAAGAAACAAATCGATAGTCTGCTAAGAAGTAGATATAATTTTTAACATGAAAAAACTAATATTTTTAATTTCATTTGTGTTTGTTAGTTTCATATCTGAAGCACAAGTAAAAAAACCTGTCGACACAACCCAAATGTGTATTCCTTACGATGTAGCACAAAAAATGTTATTAGAACTTAATGATTACGACAGATTGAAAGAATTATCAAAACTAGATAAAAAAGAAATCACCGAACTTAATAATAAAATAGGTCTTTTAGAAAAAACAAATAATACTTGGCAAGTTAAAGATTCTTTAAGTGGTCAGATAATTTTACAAACAGAAGAAAAGGTAAAAATTTATAAAGAAGAAAATGAGAATTTAAACAAAGAATTGAAGAGACTTAAAACAAAAAATACACTATTTAATATTATATCAGGAGCTATTATTGCTCCATTAACATATATCGCAGTTTTTAAATAATGGCCCTTACATCCTCAGATAAAAAAGAAATTGAAGTAATGATTAGAAAAGAGATCAAAGATTTCTTTAATTCTAACACTGCAAAACAATTTGAGGATAAATTGATTGATAAAATCTCCAAAGAAATGCAAAAAGGAGGTCTAAAAAAAGACGTTAAAGAAATCGTCATAAAATCATTCCAAGAATACTTTCAAACCATGTATCAACAAAGATATTATTGGGAGTCAAAATTTAGAAGCGTGTAATGGAAGATATTTTCAACAAAATAAAAGAGAAGGTTAGTTATGGATTGGCAGATAATGCTGATGCAAAATATGATACATTGAAAGCATTAAACAAAGCTTCATCAGAATTATCTGAAGAAAAACATTTTACCGATTTTTTGAAAGATAAAGAAGACTTGATGAAAGTTTATTTGTTGGTTAAAAACAAAAAATTGTCAAACAATCAAATAAAGAAAAAAATAAAAGAATATTTGAAAGATCCTGAGGAAATAACAAAATTCCTTGAATCGGTTTTAAATTCCAATAAGTCAAAAAAGAAAGAAGAATCTAAAGAGGCGATGGGAGCGGCATCCGCTGGTGGATACTCAATGCCATTATTCTCAACGACTAAAGGTGATATAGTTAAAGGTGTTAAGACTGTTAGAGAACAAGCCGAATATGACTTAAGTATTGAGGATGGTGATGGAGAAGTAACGAAAGCGGAAACAAAAGAAGCAACAAGTGTATCATCAAGTGGACAATATAATCAACCCTCAATTTGGGCAAAATCCATGAAGAAAAAAGACTTCAGAGGATACTCTAAATCACAAATTCCAGGAGGAAAGTTTGTTCAAGTTAAGAAAAAGTGTAAAAAATTCCCCTATTGTAATCAGGGAGATATAAAGGCATTGAAAATATTCGAAAACGAATCAGTGCAGAATGCAATAGACAGTGTCTCGAGTAGCTACGGGATTGATAAAAACTATATTTCAGAAATTGTCTTTCAGGAAATCAGACAAAGACAAAAGTGAAGATATTTATAAAGAAAAATAATTATGAACACAAGACAATATATCAACTCAAGATTTGAAAAAATTATATCAGAAAATATTAATGAGAAAGCCGACGCTATCTTACAAAGATTGAATTACGATGAGGAAGCACCATTCAATCCTGCTGGTGAAGCATTTGACTATGTACAAGAAGGTAATAGAGAAACTTGTAACGAATGTGGTAGCGAAATGTATGAAGGAGAATGTCTTGAGTGTGGTTCTAAAGGTGAAGTTATGGAATTAGGTGGTATGGATGACGGACACCCGAAATATGGAAAGATGAATTTTTCAAAACTTTCAAGAAAAGAAATTGAAAAAATTATGAAAGATATGGACAATATGGAAGATGACGATGAAGAAGAATTCGTAGATTATGATGATATAGATTATGGTGATATGGATGATGATGAAGAAGAATATTATCCTGAACTGAGAATACCTCATGACATGCCATCATACAAAACTAAATATAGACATAGTGATGATGAAGACGATGAATGGGAAGAAGTAGATTTAGACACAGAAACTGATTGGGATCAATTAGAAGAAGATGAATGTACTGAGTGTGGTGATATGTATGAAATTGAACTTGATGAAAAATTATATGGAAACCAAACAAAACTTGACAAAAACAAAAACGGTAGAATAGATAGAGAGGATTTCAAAATGTTAAGAAAACAACAAGATGAGGAAGAAACTCTTTACGAAGTTGAATTTGAAAAAGATGAGTTTAAAGAAGAAAGTAAACCTGACTTTTTAGATTTAGACAAAGATGGTAATAAAAAAGAATCTATGAAGTCTGCAGCTAAAAGTAAAAAAATGAAAGGAAAGGTTACTGAGTCTTTAATTTTTACTGAAAATGAGTTGATTTCACTTATTGAAAAAACAGTAAATGAAGAAAAAAAATTCAAAATGAGCGAGCCTAAAGGTTATCAAGAGTACGAAAAAGCACACAGAAAAGATAAGAAAGAAAATGAAGATTATTTAAAGATGGTTGCTAAAAAAATGACTGATTACTTAAAAGGTATGTCTGACAAAGAGTCTAAATACGAAATGAAAGAAACACAAAAATTCCCAACTGAAAATGGTGGTAAAAGAAAAAAATATACTCCATCTGAAGCTGTTGATGAATACATTGATGCATTCTCTTATCCTGGACAAACTAATTTAGTTTATGATGAGATCAAACCTAATGATGAAAGAATTGAAAAATATCTGAAAGGTGACAGTACTACAGGAAATGCACAAGTTGATAAAGACGGAAAGGCTTTAGGTAATGTTGTACCAAGTGAAGTTGGTGAGAAATTCTTCAAAAACTATAAAGATAATCTTTATGGTCAAGAACAACAACAGGCTTCTTATAAGAGACAAACCCAACCTGTTGATCAGGCTGGTGAGGTAACTGAAAGAGGTTCTTTAAAATCTAAGAAAGGTAAAAAAACCGCACAAAGTGTTTTGAATAAAGTTGAGGAATCTGTTAATCAAAAAGAAAAACAAAAATTAACAGAAGAATTCCAAAGAATTCAAAATCTAATGGGCTATAACCAAAAGACTCAATAATTTACATTACTTAGTCTTATCCTATAATTTTTTCATAGTTTTTTACTATGGATAATTTTCTAAATTACATTACAAAAAATCTTGACCCTGAAGAGGTGGACATCTGGTTCAGGGTCAATAATATAATTCCTGAAAAAATGGAATTGTATTATGACCTGTCTTATAGTCTATTCTTGTTAATCAAAAATACATATCTTGGAGATGAATCTGATAATGGTGAAACCACAGTAAAGATGAATGACACCGACAACAAAAAACACTTCAATTGGTGTTGGAAAAAAATCATAGATAACTTTGAAAGAGAAAGTATTTCATTTGACATGGAAGGAGATCACTACGAGTATTTTTTTACACTATTCAATGAGATATATTACAGACAAAGCAAAGAAGCAATTAGAAATTCAATAGATGTATTTTTCAATGATCTTTTCAATAGAGAAAAGGCATTCACACAAGTCGATCTTGATTTAATCTTTAATATATACAAAACACTAGATAAAAATCTTAAGGTTTAAACTTTACAATAGTTTATTTAGAACCTAATTTATGTGTAATAAACAATAATTTTTTAATTTCAAATGGAAACTTTAGAAAAAATTAAAGAGCTTACTGAGCAACTAAGTGTTGACGTTAACAAATTCTTTAGCGGAAACAAAAGTGCTGGTACAAGAGCTAGAAAAACCTCACAAGATTTAAAGGCACTTTTACAACAATTAAGAGGTGAAATTTTAGAGGAGAAAAAAAAGTAATATGAGGGAATTGGATATTTTGTGTCTTTTTATTTTTGTATTATCAATAATATTTGTTACTAATCAAATATTTAAGATTTCTGCTGAAATATTAAGTGAAAATCCTCAGAAGATAATTTATCGAGGATTTGAAAAAATATCCAATTACTTCTTTGTATCCTACTTAATAACTTATATTTTAATCAAATTTTTTTAAAAAAATGTATAACGAATTAAAAGACATATTTCAATTTTTAGTGTCAGTTAGAAAATTGAAAACATACTTGACAATAGATATTGAATTTCCTGCTAATTGGAAAATACCTAAAAAATATGTGATAGAAGATAAGATTGTTGAGAACGAAAAATTAAATGATAATTTTAGATTTTTTTCATTTGTTACTGAATTTAACGAAGTAGAAATGAACCAAACAGTTTCTAATATAAAGAAAATAATTTCTTACAATAAAGAAATCGAAATGAAAGAGAAATTGTTGAAACAAAAAATAGACGAATTAAAACGAATTTTTGAAAAAGAAAACTTAGACAATTTACAGTCATTAAAATTTGATATTTTAGAAGAAAAATTAGATGATGGAGAAGAAATCGTTGACACGAGAGGAACAAATGGTGGATTGGTTGAACAGTGAAATTGAAAAAGATAAAATCGAATTAGATAAAGAAAAAAAAGATCTAATAAATTCATTAAAATCAATAAAAAAAGAAGAAGTTTTACCAAAACAAGAAAAGCTTAGTTTATGGAAGAAAATAAAGAAAGTGTTATTGGGGTGATAGAAAAATTGGCGTTAGTTACTGATGGACTACAAAATATTTTTCCTGACGGTAAGGTCATTTGTGTTTATGAATTAAATGATGAGGACTTCAAACAAGTACAAGAAAATTTTCGTAAAATAGATCATACACACAAAAGATTCTCAATTGATATTTCAGGAATTGAACACGTATTTATTCATGAAAATTTTGAAAGACCCGAAAATAAAGAAGAGGTCAAAATAGAAGAACCAAAAAAACAAAGTTGGATAAGAAAAATACTATCTAGTTTTAAAGGTAGTTGATCTTCTATATAGTGATTGTTTACTAATACCTTTTTCAGATAAAATATCATACAAGTATTTCTTTTGAGCTTTAGAGGATTCAGAAACTATTATACAATCAATTCTTTCTTGAGAAATCAAAAATTCATTAAGACTATCTAAAAATCTTTTGGATTCGTTTTCATCCTTTAAAGAAAACAAATTAACGTCATTATCATTCTGCAAAACAACCTTATTATTTAATCTTGAAATTAACTTTATTGAATTTTTTGGTAAGTAGTTTTTGATAAAAACATCCATAGTTATTTTTGTCTTTTTATCAACATCGTAGATTTTTTCAGGTATTTTGTATTTTACAACTTTAACAATTTTATAATCAGGATCATCTAAGTCTACCAAAACCTGCCTACCCATCTCATCCCTAACAAACATCTTATCAAAAGTATCATTTTTCTTTTCAAGTATGGATAATTCATAATCACAAAGTTTAGCATTCTCAACTTTAGTTTCAAAAATGACAGATTTATTTTCCTCAATTAGTTTATCAAAGAAAAGATTAGCTCTTTCTTTAGTTTTAAATTTGTTGATTATTTTTTTTCTTTCTTTATTTTTAAAGACAACAACTAAGTAGTTCATAAATTAATAATAATATTTTCTTTTTATAAATGAATAATGAAAATTTTTACCAAGTTTTGGGAGTCCAAGAAAATGCGACTCAAGATGAAATAAAGAAGGCATACCGTAATTTGGCGAAAGAGAATCACCCAGACACAGGAGGTGATGAAGACAAGTTTAAAAAGATTTCGGTCGCTTACGATGCTTTGAGTGATGAATCTAAAAGAAGAGAATACGATGCTAAAAAAAGAAATCCATTTGGTAATTATGACAACTATGACGATGTGTTCTCTAACATGTTCGGTTCTAGAAAGGCAAGACAAACTGTTCATACCACAAACATTACAGTGAATGTTGGTGTTTTAGATTCATATAGAGCAAACAAACATTCTCTTTCATATAGGAGACAAACAATGTGCGAACCATGTTCAGGTACTGGTGGTGATAAAAAAACTTGCGGGACTTGTAACGGATCAGGTGTTGTAGTTAGACAAGTTGGGTCAGGATTTTTCGTCCAAGTAGTACAGATGGCTTGTGATGGATGTGGTGGAACTGGAAGTATAACCATTAACCCATGTTTTATGTGTAGTGGAAGTGGGTCAAAACCTGAAATAAAAAACTTGGATATATCTTTACCACATGGGATAGATAATGGTCAGTTTTTAAGATTACAAGGAATGGGAGATTTCAAAAACGGAAACTATGGTGATTTAGTTGTTAGAATTGATTTGAAACCACAAGATGGATTTGATAAAATAGGTAACCACTTGGTTTATAATGTTTATATGAATCTTGATGAACTTAAACAAGGAAGTTTCAATGTACCACATCCTGATGGTATGTTGAATGTTAAAATGCCAAAGAAAGTGGACACATCATTACCATTAAGAGTAAAATCAAAAGGATTTAGATTAGACACTGTTGGTGATTTGATGATCAACCAATATGTAAGATTTGATAGAGATTAGAATAAAGATATAATGTCTTTAATGAACGATACGATACCGTAGATACCAAAAAAGAAGAATATCCCACCACCAATTAGAACAAACCTTTGGGTGTTCTGTACTTGTTTACTTTCTTCACAAGTTCTACATTTTACTTCTGTTGCTTTTTTCTCGTCCATAAATTAATTATAATACAATGGTTTTAATATGAAAATAGTTTTCCAACATTACTTTCTTCTGTTGGGGTTTGTTTTTGTTGAAGAATCTAAGATAATTACCATCAAATGAATAAGTGCTTGTTGGAATGACGTAAACCCTGTCAGTAGATTTTTCAATTATAAATTCTAAATAATCAAAAACTTCTTCATCTTCATTATCCTCATCTCTATAAACAAACTTTAACCTATCACCCAGTGAATGATCTGCAAATGATCTAATAATTTTTGGATATTTTAATTCTATAACTTGTGATAAAATGTCGTTTGGAACCGCAACTCTTTCGTGTGTTGAAGTATCAGAGTCAATAGAATCTAAAATTGATTGTCTTATGAAATCAAAATCTTTATTACCCTTTCTATCTATTGATTGATGACTTGAAGCATAGAATGAATTACCTCTTGGACTGATATATAATAAATCTTCCCTGTCGGCTTGCTCGGCAATAATTGATCTTAGAGTTTGAAGCATTTTCATACTAGAATAAATAGTTGAAAAATAAAAATACAATTGATTAGTCGTCTTGTTTTTAGTATCTTTATTACATGTTAAGTTATATTGGTGGAAAAAGTAAAATTGGTAAATGGATAGTTCCATTCTACGATAAAGATATGGAGGTTTATGTAGAAACTTTCGGCGGAATGTTTTGGTGTTTTTTTAATATGGACCTGAAACAGTTCCCAAACCTTAAAAAAGTTGTTTATAATGACTTTAACCCGCTGAACTACAACCTCTTCAAATGCGTTCAAAACCCAACTGAACTATTGAAAGCAATTAACGCAATTGATTGTCAAAAGTTGGGTGAGGAACCAACACCACCAATATATAAAGAACAATTTATCAGCTTTCAGGCTGAATTATTTGGTGAAAATTTCAGCGTAGAACCTGGCAATTATGAAGTTGCCGCTAAATATGTATACATTCTAACACAAGTTTTTAGTGGGTCAAAACCTGAAACATCAAACTTTATTGATCTTAAAGGTAAGTATAAATCAAAATATCTTACCTTTAGAGATAAGTTATCAAAACCTGATTGGATTGAGCATTTCCTTAAAATTACGGAAGTTGAGAACATGGACTTTGCGGATGTAATTGAGAAGTATGACTCACCGTCTACTTACATTTATTTGGATCCACCATATTGGAAAACAGAAAACTATTACTCCAACCATGACTTTGATAGACAAGATCATGAGCGTTTAGCTAATGTGTTACACGGAGTTAAAGGTAAGTTTTCTCTATCCTATTATGACTTTGAATTACTTCAAGAATGGTTCCCTAAAGAACAATATACTTGGGTTAAAAAAGAGTTTGCCAAAGCCGCTTCCGCTAAGAAAGGTGAGAAACAAAATATGGGGGAAGAATTATTGATAATGAATTATTAATTTTTTACTGTTTACAAATATTTATTAAATAAAAAATATTATGTCACTTAGGTTCACCAATCTATTAAGAGATCTTATTGTTGAAAGTTCAAGATTTCAAGTATTATTCGATAAGTTCGTAAAACCAAAAGAAAGAGGTCAAAGAGGTATTATGCCTTTTGAAACTTTATTCGCACTTATCGCCGCTGACCCAACTACAAAGGTCCCTGACGGTATGGATATTGATAATGTTAAACCTGAACAGATGGAGAAGGTTAAAATTGGTAAATACGCTCAATGGTTATTAAAAAACTTTGTCACTCCTAAATTACCTGCTGATCACCCTTTAATGGTTTCAGATCCACAATCAGGTCAATATAAAGCGGCTTTAAAGGCATTCCAAGATCTTTTCATGGAAGACTTATATAAGGTTACAACAAACCTTCAAAAGTTTGAAAGATTTAAAAATAGATTACCTCAAGAATATAGAGATATCAATAAACTAACTCCTGAGACTCTTTATGATCAAGTTAAAGATTTTAGTTTAGAAAAAACTAAAGCAACAGCCGCTGAGAAAAAAGAAGCATCTCAGACATTTGCTCACCCTGGTGCTGATATCGTCTATAGAGGTCAAGATTGGACAGTTGCCAAAATCTCAGATAAAGGTCCATTAGGTAAAGAAGCGGCATGTTTCTATGGTGGATCTCATAATGAGGCAAGACGAGGTGAAACTAACTGGTGTACATCATCACCTGGACTTTCTTGGTTTGATCGTTATATCGGTAAAGGACCGTTATATGTTGTAATCCCAAATAAACCATCATCGTTTAAATCTTACGGAAAAGAAACGGGTGAAGTTTCAGGATTACCAGCAAACAGATACCAATTCCACTTCCCTGATAACCAATTCATGGATGCGGACGACAGACAAATCAATTTGATTGAATTCTTAAACACAAATGAAGAGGGACTAAAACAATTCTTCAAACCTGAGTTCATGAAGTCATTAGCCGGAGATAAAGGTGAAAAAGTTGTGATTGATTATCCAGGTGATTCGGCATCAAAATTCATTGCACTTTATGGTTTTGACGAATTCTTCGCCACTCTTCCTCAGTCACTGAAAAGACTTACATTCAAAAACACGTCAAGAGACAGAATTTCATTGAATATTCCAAACGACATTGGAAGATTTAAACAGTTGAACGCAATCAACTTTGTTGGATGTGTTGCAACTATACCTGAAGCAATTTGTCAATTACAAAATTTACAATATTTATCTTTAGTTAATAACCCAGACCTTCAAAAATTACCTGAATGTGTGGGGGACATGCAAAACCTTATGGTACTAAATCTTGGAGGATCCGATCCTAAAAAAGTTCTACCTGAATCTGTATTCAGAAGAGCTGAAACAGACGAGGACTTCAACTTATTTACACACTCTTAAAAATGAATAGAAGATTAATAATTAATGAAGAAGAAAAAAGAAGAATTTTAAATCTTCATGAAGGTAGAAGATCTAAAGAATTAGGTTTTTTATTTGAAGACGATAATGCTCAAGTAGACGGTGTTTACAACAATGACAAAGATTACGACTACAAAAAAGAAGGAGACAATTATTTTTTTAAATTGAAGGAAAAACCTGCCAGTCCTAAGGCTCAAGCGTTAAAAAAACAAGGGAAATTTGCAGATTGGACAGCGGCAACAGGAGCGGCGAAAGATGCTATCGCTAAATTACCATTCTTAGCTAACTTAACCGCATTTCAAGGACCTGGTGACGTTGACGGAAGTGATGAGGCATTTGATGCCCCACAAACAGCACCTACAACACCAACAGCGTCAACAACACCATCAGCGTCAACAACACCAGCAGCGTCAACAACACCAGCAGCGTCAACAACACCAGCAGCGTCAACAACACCAGCACCTACGTCAAAAAACCCTGATGTTTTAGCGGACTTAAAAACCGCATCACAAATCAGACAAGAATTTAGACAAGGTAAAAGAGATAAAAACAAAGCGATGAGACAATACAATCAAATGGTTAATAAATATAACAAATTAAAAAGTAAAATGAGTCCAGAAGATAATTCGGCTTATCTACAAGCAATTGGCCAATTGAAACAACAAATAGGATAATAAATAAATTACATTCTTTTAAAACCCCCCTTCTTTTGATCGGGGGTTTTTTGTTTAACAAAGTATTTATCTTATATGAAAATCATCATAACAGAAGAACAGTATAATCTAATCAACGAAACCTATAGAAGAGATCGTTTTGATGCTGAGTACGCTGATGAATATCCAAAGTATAAGAAGTTGTTTTTAAAGACAATATCTAAAGATGTTAAAGGTTGGGGTGAATGGCCAGGATCAATTTATCTGATGACTGAAAACGGGGACCCTTTATTTGTATATAGAATACCATCAAAAACCGTATATTATGATTATTCAATAGATAAAGAGATGGAAGAATATATTCCTTATCACATTGTTTCAAGACACTTAAAAAATGCGGTTTATGATTACTTCAAAGGACTTTTTCCTGATGTTGAAATAAAAGAGGTAAGTGGGGCTAATATTGTATAGTTATGAAAATAATAATATCTGATAATCAATATAGTCTTTTAAAAGAATCACTTGCTATTAAAAATATTGAGGGTATTAAAAAATATTGGAGAAACCAACAAAAAAAAGGTGAACAAATTAGATTTAATAAAGAAGATTTAGAATTTTGGGGTATTACAACTAGACAGGAAAAGTATTACGCTCAACAAGCATTTAGAGAATTAGTGGGAGATGATGAGTTTACTAAAAAAGTTATTAAAAAGTTAATCGGAAAAACATTTTCAACAAAAGACTTTGATGATAGAATTACTGGAGGATATGATTTCAAATGGGTAATCACTAATATGGAATATAGAGATTATGATTTTTATTTATACGGAAAAACATTACCGGGAGGAACTGTTACTCTTATGGATGGTAGACACATATCTTTAAGCGAAGGAATAAATGATGAAGATTTAGGTTGGGAAATACAAGAAGAAATTAAAGATGTTGTTCAGGACTCTATGGATGAAATAATTTTACCTGTTACAGGAAATGAAGTGATAGTACCATATTTAATTATATCTGAAGAATGAAAATAATAATCACAGAATCACAGAAAGAAAAACTAATGAATGATTTTATGAAATCACTCGTAGATGATACCTTAGATGAAAACAAACCTTCTTATGTTGATTATTATATTGTTATTTGGGATAAAACTGCTGTTTGGAACATTGATAACGAGCCGTTTATTGAATATGATAAATCTGATGGTAGATTGTGGATATCAAAAAAATATTTAAACAACTTAGAATCTTGGTTCCCAATCAAAAAAGAAAAAGTGTTAGATATGATTAAAAACTCTTTTGAAAATAAATTTAATGTTGATGTAAAATATATTAAAGCGGGGTCATGAAAATAATAATTACAGAAAAACAATATAACAAACTAACTGAAGATAAACTTCAGAAACTTTGTTATACAGTATGGAACCAACAAAAAAAGAGAGGTGAAGAACCTTATATTGATGATATAATATACGACATTACAGATATTAGAAAAAACACAAATGAAGACTTTCAAATCATTAGACCCATTTGGTATAGATACAACGGTGGATTTAATAACTTATTTGAAAAACTTAAAAATGAAATTGACGAAAAAATATTTGACCTTACAAGTGATTGGGGTAATCTTGATACAAGAGTAGAAGTTATTGAAGTAAGTCAGTTTGGTAGATTAGGTGAAGATTTTGGAGTAGATATATTTGTAAATGTAGATCTAAATGGAACCATGGATTTCCAAATGTATGAAGAAGGGACCGATAACGAAATTCAAGTTAACGATACAATTGAGGCAGCTTATTTTGAAGCTCAATCCAATTATGAAGGAAGTGATATTCTTGGTTATTTAAGAGGAGAAGTTTATGACCTTTTTTATAAAAAGTTAGAAAAATACGGAATTCCAATTGATGTGGATGTTGATCTAAAAGAATTTTAACTATATATTTATCATCACTATGGGACCAATCGAAAAAAAAATCTTAGAATTATCTAAAACTGAAGGACTTTCAGAAGAAACAAAACTGGCTTTAACTATGATCAAAAATCAAGTTAGAGAAGATGAAAAACGAATTGTTAATGAAGCCTACCAAAAAGGTTACCATGATAAAGAAATGAACCGTAGACCCACTTGGAACTACTTTGAAAGTAAGTACAAATCATTCTTTACAAATTTCAGAGTTGGTGAATTGTAAAAATTTTCGTATCTTTGTGGTATGGAAGACTTAAACAAACTTGAATTACCCGAAATAAAATCATTATGTAAACAATACGGAATCGGGACCGTAGGTGATAAAAAAACCCTAATTAAAAAACTCAAATATTTCTTGGACCCTATTGAGGATGTGTTAAATACACACCCTGGTAGAAAACTACCAAAAGATAAAAAAATTGTTGGTGCTAAAGTAACCAAACAAGAAGAAATTAATAACGTTTTAAAAAAGAAAGGTCAATTTTTATATTATTCTTTGGGTTATCATTATTATATGGTGACAGAATAAAAAAACTAGATATTTATTAAATAAAATTGGTATGAAAAAACAAATACTTGAAGAGCTTAATGATATTAAGTATCTTTTTAATTACAATAGAGGTAAAATTATTTCAGAACAGGAACAATTTGACGATGAAGAAGAATTCGTAGATTATGATGATATAGATTATGGTGATATGGATGATGATATGGATGATGATGAAGAAGAATATTATCCTGAACTGAGAATACCTCATGACATGCCATCATACAAAACTAAATATAGACATAGTGATGATGATATGGAATTGGACGAAGAAATGGATCTTCCTGTGATGTTACCAGGTACAAAAGAAAAAGAAAGAACTAAGGTAACACCTGGAACTAAACCGGGAAAAAAACCTAATACTCCATATAGCCCAAAACCAGGACCAAAACCGGATCCTAAGGCTAGAAATAGAAAAGATGAGATACCTGATTGGTTAACCTTTGATGAACTTGGAATTGATTTCGAATAATATGAAAGATTTAAGAAAAAAATTATACACTGAAGGTTTGCCAAAATCTGAATTTGTTAGACTTATGGAAGCCCCAATTGACTATGAAGGTCCTGAAAGAATGGCTGGAGATGTTGAGGGAAAAATTACCGGTAAAAAAACCCCCTATCATAATTTTCCTGCTATCCCTAATATGGATAAAGACTTTGTTGAATTAATATCTTCCAAGAGATTCAAAGACTCAGTTGACAAAGTTAGAATGGCTATGGGTGATACAAGAATTATACAAGGTCAAAATGCTTTAATGCAGTTAATGGGAACTGTTGGTCAAGCGATGCAAAGACTTGTTATGATTCAGTCACAAAACAAAAAACAACTTGAAGATTTGGCTATTGAACTTGTAAAAAAAGAAATGGGTATTCCTGAAGGGGCAATGCAGTTTAAAGCTGAACTTATGACACAACCTATGGGTGCCGCAGAAGGGATGAAAGATGAACCTGAAATGCCAAGTGAAGAAGAAATTGAAGAGTTCATGGGTGACGTTGAAAACTTCAACTTAGAAAGAGCCAAAAGAAGATTCATCAATTCATTAATTCAAGGAGCGGCTTTCAAAGGAGGTCACATGTATAATCTTGTAAGAAATGAAATCAATGATATCAATCCACAATTAATGAACCTTTACGCTGTTACTCAATCTTTGATGGAACATGCTTATTGGATCTTTCCTGATATGGAAGGAATGGCAGGTGGTGGCGGTGGTCAAATGGGTCAATCAGAATATGATGATGAGACAGATCCACCAACAGTAAAAGCTAAAGCTGTTACATTCCCACTTCTTGTACACGAGTTAGTTAAAGGTGTTTATGAGGTATTTGGAACTCATGGTTTACCTGATGACCCAAAACAAAGAGAAATGGTATTAAACGCTGAAGATTCACTTCCTGCTGAGATTTGGGACTCTCGTTTAGGACCAATTTTTTGGGAGAAGTTTGTTGCAACATATCCTATGGAATTGTTCGAGGATGATATGAAACACATCCAACACTACTTATTTATGCGTTTTTCGGCTTTAAATGCTGAAGAATTTATGAGTTTAGCTAAAAAGATTCTAAGTGGAGATCCAAAAGGACAACAAATAATCCAAAGAATGGTTGATGATATCGTTAAAGATTTAAAAGACCAAGAATATAAAGACGCCATGGGGGACGATGATGACGAAGACTACGGCGATGTTGATCTAAGTGATTTGGGACTTTAATAAGTCCCATTTCTTTTTTATAAGGATTTTTTTTCCTATAATTATTAAAAATGTTAGATATGAAAAATATTGATTGTGAGATATACATTAAACAACTGATTTCCTTTTTTGAAAATAATCCTGGTGACTTAATGCAACTTATAGGAAACATTCAAAAAGAAGACTTTTATTTGAAATTAAGAGAAAAATCAGAAAACAATGTTGATGAAGGATTAGATCATGTTTTATCTAGACAACAAATGATTGACATTGTCTTAGAATTAAAGATTCCTGAACTGTTTGAAACGCCAAATCCTAAGGCTGTTGTTGAAGGATATGTCCAAAAAACAAAGTGGGGAAAAATTATTTTAAATTAAAGTTGGTATTTATTGAAAAATTATTATCTTTGTAGAGTGATAAACGAGAAACAAAATGAAAACTATAGAAGTAACGATACAAGAAATCTGGCAGGCAACTAGACCTATCGTGCAAAAAAGTAAGAAATCATATACTCGTAAAGTCAAACACAAAAACAAAGAAAATAATTAACTATGATATACACACCAGAACTAATCAAATCAATTGCACCGGCAGTATTCGCCACATCACCATCTTCTAAAATGACGAACAAATATGAGTTCGTACCAACCAATGAAGTAATGGAGATCTTCGACCGAGAAGGTTGGAAACTGTCATCTGTAAAACAAACAGGTAGAGGTATCCACTCAATGCACGAATTAAAATACCGAAACAGTGAATTACCAAAAGTTGGTGACACAGTTGTTGAAGCAATCGTTAGAAACTCTCACGATGGTACGGCAACATTCTCTATGGGGGCAGGACTATTCCGATTGGTGTGTTCTAATGGACTTACAGTTCCTACATCAGTTGCAGAGAAATTCTCAATTCGACACAATCATTTTTCATTCGATGATGTTCGAGGTTTGGCTGAGGACTTCTCTAAAAAACTTCCAAGAATCGAAGAGTCAGTTACTCGAATGATGGAAAAGGAGTTAACTGAAAAAGAAAAACTCCGTTTAATCAAAGAAGCGGTTAAGATCCGTTGGGCTGTTGGAAATGGACCTGAGTCTATCGACATTACAGACCTTCTAACACCGTTTCGACCTGAGGATGAAGGAAGTGATCTTTGGACAGTATTTAACGTGATCCAAGAGAAAATGACTCGAGGTGGATTCACTTACAAAAGCCCAAGAGGACGACAAACAACACTTCGTGGGATCAAGAGTATCCAAGCTACGAATCGTTTAAACACTAAACTTTGGGAGGCAGCAGAATTGATGTTGATTTAAAACTACGGGGGTGAAAGCCCCCTTTTTATATTATGGAAAAATTTAAACACGAAAAAAGACTTTTAGATTTTCTTATAGAGGAAAATAAAATACTGTATTCAACAATCCAACTAACGGGTTTTATTGAACTAACACCTGAAAGTTTACTTGAAAAACCAAGATTTGAGAATTATTTATTGGACGGTATGCAATATACTGATGGGGTTTCATATTCTGATGGAATATTTATTTATGATAACAATATTTACATATATTTATCTAAAACTGACCCATTAGTCTCTTCATTTTCTTGTAAGATATATTATCCTATAAATAGAAAAAAAGACGTTGAGTTCTTTATATTAAACCTAAAAAAATTAAAAAAAGATGGAAATTAGTAGTGTTGAATTACAACAAAAAATAAATGCTGGTGAAAAACTTGTTGTTGAGTTTTGGGCTGAGTGGTGTGGACCATGTAAAATGATGAAACCAATTTTTGAAAGAGTTGCATCTTCAAACGAAAGTGAAGTCCAAATGTATACACTTAATATCGATGATAACAGAGAAGTCGCTTTAAGTCTTGGTATTAGAAGTATCCCAACTGTAAAAATGTTTAATTCAGGTGAAGTGGTTGAAACAAAAGTGGGGATTATGAATGAAGGACAGATAAAAGAAATGGTAAGTGAATTAATCAATGGATAAAATTGCAGTTGTGTTTACAATGAAGAGTTGTCCTCATTGTCACACTTTTAAAAAAATGTTAGAAGAAGCTGATATTGAATTTATTGATAGAGATATTGATGAATATGAAGAAGAATACGATATGTTTGTTGAAGTTACAGGAAATGATTTTGTACCAGCATTCATGTTAATTGAGAATCCTGAAAGTGAATCCCCAACATCAAATCTATACGCTCCTGATCGAGATTTTGAAGATATAGATGAAGGATTACAAATAATCAAAGAATTTTACGAAAGATAAAAAAACCCCTCAATTGAGGGGTTTTCTTTTATATTAATATTATGTCTTTTAGTCGATCTTGGACTAAGTATGGTTTATCTAGTGTCTGATCAGTGACATCTTTTGTAAAGTCGTAGTCAGACATCCTTTCTTTAAACTCAGTAAGATCCATATCAAAACAATCTAAAACAAGACTCTCAATCGATTTTTTTGGAACTTGAGAATCAGAGATCACTTTAATTCTATAGTCTTCATCTTCATTTAAATCACTTGAGTAATGAAAGTATAATTTATCAACACCTAACAAAGAATACATTTGATTAAAGATGTAATGTGAGTAATATAATATTCCTCTACCACACCCTAAACTATGACCATAAGGAAACTCTGATGAGATGTTTATTTCTGAAATGGGGTCTAATTCGTTAACGTACAAAGATTTATTAACTGTGATCCACGCTCTTGGAAAATCTGTGATTTCTTGTTCATACTTAATGATGTCAATAATGTTAAGACTTTCTTTATTAAGTGATTTAAATAATTCCTTATTTGATTCTATGAATTCTATTTTAAGTTCATTAAGATTTAAAACATTACTACTTATGGTTTGACCATTCACAACAACAAATGTTTCACAATCTGTAACTTGGATAATTGTATTTTCTGATTTGTTGAATTTTGACAGGATGTAGTCTGCAAATAGATTTACAAAATACCGTCTTGTGTTTTTTTCTAATTTTCTCATATTCTTGGTTTTTATAATGAATATGAGAATTAAATGAAACTATAAAGAGTTAAATATAATCTAAAAACATTTCGTTTATGTTTCTTCTTGTTCTGTCCCAATCAGGATAATCGGGGATTCTAATGTCAATACATTCTACTTCATCATTATAAATCATACCATTTATAAGTGATGTATATCCACCAAAATATTCTAAAAAAGAGTCAGAATATGTTGCACCCTTATTATTTTCTAAAAATGTTTTTATAATTCCAATAAAATCTCTGATTTTAATATATTGGTCGTATTTAGTTTTTTCACCAACCTTTCTTGGAACCTCATCAATACGACCCTCGAAGTATTCACTTAGACCATTATAAACAGCATCATAAACTTCATCTTCGTATGCTTGATTTTCAGAGTTATAGTAGATACTTCTTAGTTCATCGCCAATATCTTCTAAATCTTTTTTGAAAAGTTCGTTTGATGCGTCACTATCTTTTAATAAGTCGTTTAAATCTTCAGGCCTTATTCTAAAATATCCTTCAGTTTCTTGTATTTCAGATAAATGTTCAAAAAAGTCCGAATCATAATCCTCTAATGATAATTCTTGATTTCCTATTTTTTTATAAATAACATCTTTAAGATGTGTTATGTTAGAATCATTTAAAACATCTACTGTATCGTATGGTGTCATACTAGAATCATAATACCAATCGTGACCTAAACCTTCTTCACTTAAAATTAGTTTTGCAACATATCTAGGGCCACTATCACTTCTTCTACTACCACTACAAAAATATTCACTTAACTCTTCTCTATCTCTTAATTTTAGATAAAAACCACCATTTCTAATTTCAACATCAGTTATTAGATTGTTAATTATAAAATAAACTGTGTCTTCGTAGTTGTCTTCTAAACCTTTTAAAAGTAATATATTTTTTAATTCTTCGGGTGCGTCTTCATAACTAAGATTACCTAAAACACCATTTTCATCTAAAAAATTAATTAGTTCACTGTCCCAATTACGATAACCTACTTGACCTAAATCTAATTCATCTAAAAGACCGTATTTTTTAACAAACTTAAAGAATGTTATTAAGTCATTAAAATACGGCTCAATGTCGTCATCAAAATCACCATAATTAAATGAATTAACTAATTGTCTTGCTCTATCTAAACTCATATGGTATAAATATCTAATAAACAAAAAAGGTGTCCCAAACAGAACACCTTTATCTCGATGATACGCAAATATTATCTTCTATAATATTTGTTAATGATTTTTTTTACCGACTCTTGAACGTTATTATTATTTTGAGTGGTATTAGCACCTTGTTGTGTTTGTGTTTGAGTTTGTGTTTGAGGTTGTTGTGCCTGTTGCTTGTTTTTACATCCGCAGCCCATAACTAAATATTTTTATTGGTTTATTTATCTATAAATAGTATCTAAAACAAGTTTAATTCATAATAAATAAAAATCAATTATTTTTATTTTGTTATATTTATCAAGTATGAGAGACTTCTTTAAAAATTTCTTATTAGAACAAGATGAGAATCTTGTTACACTAACTCCTGATCAATATTTGGATACATTAGAAGATGTTGGTGGTATTGCAGCAAGAGTTGCAAATCTAAAACCTTATCGTGGTAAGGGTATTGTTATTAACGGTGATTTAGATCTTAGAAAATTTAAAACCGTTGGACCACTTACAGGAATTGTGAGAGTAATGGGTAGGTTAGATATATCCAATACGAATGTCCCTAATCTTGATGGTGTTACCGTAGATAGATATGTTAGTAGTTGGGGATCGACAATGCATACAACCCAATTAAAAAAAGAAAGAAATAAAAAACTTTCAGAATTATCCGATTATAGAGAAAATAAAGAATGGAATATTGAAAATAATGACGATGATTCTGAAAGAACTGAAGCTTTATATAAATTCTTAGTTGAAGAAGGTATACCCACTTTATATAAAGACGACAATGGTGAAGAAGTAGAAGAAGACAAGTATTTTATTTATCCTAATGGTACAGGAAGTCACGGTATTGGAAAACAATACGAATGGTTAGGTAGTGATACTCTACAACCAGACACATATGATGTTTATACTCAAGATGAGTTAGATATTGCAGCTAAAAGATATGTTGAAAATGCTATTGATGACATGGGTTATGAGGCATTTACAAGTTGGGTTTGGGATCAAGCACTTGATAGAGGACAGTGGGAAAGTTGGTTAGAAGATTTTTATGAAGATATAATTAGAGATGATCCTGAAAACTATGATATAGGACTTGAATTATCTACAAATCAACAACATCAAGTTAATCAATTAAAAAAAACTATAGAAAATCTAAATAATAAATTAAAAAGTGAGGAATTGTCTGACGAAGAATACGAAAACATCGAAAGAAAAATTGAAGGTTTAGAAGAGACGATAGAAGAAATTATAGAAGATCCACAAGGTGGTTATGATGAAAGTTCCATACAGAATGAAATCAATGATAGAGTTAATGAATATGTTGATGATATTGATGATTTTATTAAACACTACGGATATGAAAAAAGTTTTATAATGGATTTTGTTGATTTAGATGAGGTTACGGATATTGTCGTAAATAGTGATGGATATGGTAATCTATTAAACTCTTATGATGGAGAAATGTTTGAAACACAGGTAAACGGTGACTGGTATTTTGTAATGAGGGCTAGTTAGGTCTTTATTTGTTGAACAATATATCATATTTTTATTATGAATGGCACGAAGAAAAAAAATAGAATTTTTGATGAACACCGATTGGATGTTCGAAAAACCTATTGATAGAGAATACAAAGAATACAAACTACTTTCTTATTTCCAAAAGATGGGAGATAAACTCGATAAATTAGAGTTATATCCAGGATTTATTGAATTATCATTACACTTAATGAATATACAAGCTCTTATGAGAGATAAGAAAATTGTCTACACGGATAAAAAATTGAACACCGTAGATGATGAGATTATGGTTAAGGATCTAAAAGTCAAAGATGCCCCAACCATGTCCGATGAAGAAAATGAAGAATTTAGGAAAATCTTATCTTATTCAGCACCAAGAATTATGGAATACTTTAATGTTGCAAAGTCTGTTTGGACAATAGTATTTGATTCTTTGGATATGAAAATCAAAAGAAATAAAAAAAATATCTTACACCCAAAAGGTTATTTCTTTTATACTGAAACAGAAAGTAAAAAAACTTATGTGTGGGAGTACATTATAAAGAAAGAAACAAAAAGTAACCCACAAAGAATGGCAAATATAAATTTAATTTATTTCGATGAGATCGGAGAGTTGACCATTCCAAAGATAATATCTACATTTTCTACATACGAACCAAAAGACAAGAGAATGGGACCAGTATTTCAAATGTCATCAAACGGAATTTTTCCTGTTAATGAAACATTATTACCCCTATTCAAAAGAAGAATTGCGGGACTTATATCACAAACAAAAAACCAAGAAGAAAAACAAGAAACAGAATAAGTTATGGGATTTAATAAGAGAATTTTAAAGAAAGAAAACATTTTAAAAAACCTCCCAAACCTTATGACCTATTTGGACGCCGATGCAATAATTTGTACCGACGATTTCTCACGCAAAGTTTATGGGTTATTTCGTGACGGGTTTTCAAAAGAAGAAATAATAAATTTAATAGATAAAATGAAATGAAAATAAAATTGGAATATGTTTGGTTGGACGGATATAAGCCTGAACCTAACCTAAGAAGTAAAGTTAAGATTGTTGATTATGAATCTGTCAAGAATGCATTACTTGATGGAAATTTTCCTATGTGGAATTTTGACGGATCATCAACTTTACAGGCTGAAACAGGAAATTCAGATCGTTTGTTAAAACCTGTGAGACATTACTTACCATCTAATTTTCCACTTAAAAACAACACCGTTTATGTTTTATGTGAAGTATTAAATTCAGATGGAATACCACACGAATCAAACAAAAGATCAAGTATTGGTGAAGGTTTTGAAGATCTTTGGTTTGGTTTTGAACAAGAATATTTTATTCGTGAAGAAGTTAATGGTAACATTTTAGGTCACAAGAGAAACATTCTTAAAGGTCAAGGTGAATATTACTGTGGTGTTGGTCAAAACGTTGTTGGTCGTGATTTTGTTGAAGAACATTTAGACATGTGTTTGTATTATGGGATTGATATTACTGGAATCAATGCTGAGGTTGCTTTAGGTCAATGGGAATATCAAGTGTTTTCTCAAGGTAAATTAAAAGGTGGTGACGATCTTTGGATGACTAGATACTTCCTCTTCAAGATTGCTGAGAAGTACGGATACCATATCGAACTTCACCCAAAACCAATCACACACGGAGAATGGAATGGTTCAGGTCTTCATACAAACTTCTCAACAGACATGATGAGACTTGAAGGGAATGAACAATATTTCATGGCATTATTTAACGCATTTGAATCAAGACATGAAGATCATATCAAAGCTTACGGATCAAACAATCACTTACGATTGACAGGTGAATATGAAACTCAGGCGATGGATAAATTCAGTTGGGGAGTATCTGATCGTGGAGCATCAATTAGAGTTCCTCAGGACACGGCAAAAGAATGGAAAGGGTATGTTGAAGATCGTAGACCAGGCTCAAATGCGGATCCATATAAGATTATTCGTGAAATTGTTAAATCACTTGATGTTACACAACAAATATATGATACAAAACATATGATGACCTCATTTGTTGATATGGATGGTCTTACCGGAAAATACGGTACAATGTCTAACGATGAGTTATTAAAAGAATATAGAGAAGAAGAATAATGGAAAAAGAATGTGTATGTGGAGGAACGGGACTTTGTCAGTGTCCACCAATTAAAGTAGAACAAGTAAACCACCCACAGCATTATGGTGGTGAGAATAACCCTTACGAAGCAATTAAAGTTATTGACGCTTGGGATTTAGGATTTAGTTTAGGAAATACAGTAAAATATATAAGCCGTGCAGGAAAGAAAGGAAAAGATAAAGAACTTGAGGACCTCAGAAAAGCACTCTGGTACCTCCAACACCACATCGAAACACTCGAAAAGTAAAACAGGTTTTGATAAAGAGATTAATGTTTGGGATGCTCTTACAACACCAAACGAATTACTAAGAGAAACCCTAATTAATTTTATGTGGGGGTTTTTAGGAAACTCAATTGTAGTTTTTGCGGCCAAAGAACTGGATTTTTTAGTTCTTATAAATTATATTGTTTATTACATACTGATTTCTTATATTGTGAATAGGAAGAAATATGAAACCATGTTAGGTAAATTTATTATTCTTCCAGGATCCGCCGCGGCAGGAGCATTCACAGGTTATAAGTTGGCACAATTAATTTCAAATTTTATTTAATAATGGAAAAAGACTGGAACCCAAACGACTTTCAAGGAAGATCAAAAGATCAAATGGAAAGAAACTATAGAATTTTTGCAATTCTAATTACATTATCGTGGTTAGTTGGGACCGGACTTGTTTTATTAAAATTAATTAGTTACATTTTTTAATCTATAATAATATGAAATACTACAAAATTACAATAGGTGGTAAAGGTGCTGAAGTTTACCCCTTCCAATTGAACACAGAACAATATGAAGCTCTACGAGATGGTGGTGTTGAGCAAGATGAATTGGATCACGATCAGATATGTGAAATTTTGGGGGTTGATACTTTTTTTGATTCACCAAACGAATCTATTATGGGCCCATATCCCGACGCATTCTTTGTGAAAGTTGAGGACGAGGAAGGGAATGTTGTTTATCAAAGTGAGGAATTTGATAACGAAAAAAGTGATTATGAAGAACAATATTGTGGTGAGGTTGCTTACCTAATCATCGAAGACTATTGTAAGGGAGAACACCTTGTTTACGATATTCCATTAGAAGAGGACTTCGAGATCGATAAGCTAAGATTCAAAGTTGATGACATTGGATGTAGAGTTGAGGTAGTAAGTGGTATACTATACGAAGAAAAAGAATACAAAATATATAAATCATTTGGTGATACATCCAGTAAAGGATACTACTACCATTTAACAGCAGGAATTTAAATAATGATAGAAACAGGAAAAATAATTAACGGAGATTGTGTTGAGGTAATGAAAACATTGCCTGAAGGATCTGTGGATTTAATTGTAACGTCTCCACCCTACGGAGTTGGGATTGCTTACGATGTTCACGAAGATGACGTTGAGTTTAACGAGTATGTTGAGTTTGCAAAGTCTTGGTTATCTGAGGCCTATCGACTACTAAAAGATGATGGAAGAATTGCTCTTAACATTCCTTACGAAATCAATCGTCAAAAAAAAGGTGGACGTATTTTCTTTGTGTCGGAGATGTGGCAGATCATGAAAGAAATTGGTTATGGTTTCTTTGGTATTGTTGATCTTGAAGAACAATCACCACATAGAAGTAAAACCACTGCTTGGGGATCTTGGATGAGCCCAAGTTCACCGTACATTTATAACCCAAAAGAATGTGTCATTTTAGCATACAAAAACAAACACATTAAAAAAATCAAAGGTCAACCACAATGGACTGGAGAATTAACTGAAATTGAAAATGAAGATGGTTCAAAAAGGAACAAAATGGTATATGACGAGAATGATAAGAAAGAATTTATGGAACTTGTGTTTGGTCAGTGGAATTACTTTGCAGATACTAAATCACTCACCAAGGCAACTTTCTCGATGGACATACCAACTAAAGCGATTAAGATATTATCCTACAAAAACGATGTAGTTTTAGATCCATTTGCAGGTTCAGGAACTAGTTTAGTGGCGGCTGAAATATTGGATAGAAGATGGTTGGGAATTGAGTTATCACCAAACTATTGTGATGTCGCTCGAGGAAGAGTCCAAGTTTTTGTTGATGAAAAAACAAAAGTAAAAATTGAAAGTGAGTGATATTTATATGATATGAAAAACTATTTAATCAACGAGAAACAACTTAAGAGAATTCTTGAACAAGTTGAGGATGAAGAAAACAAATCAGAAGATGATCAAACTAATGACGAAACTGTAAGTAGTGGTTTTTTTGACGATATCGTAAAAAAACCTTTGGACTCTAGTGATCCTTTGAAAATGTTTTTTGATTCCCTAAATTAATTCAATCAGGTCATCTTCTTTAATATTGTATTTTTTACAAGTATTAGAAGGTAATTCTAAGATCATATCACCTTCACCAGAATAGTGTTCACAATCGTCAGAGTAACATGGTTTACAGTTATGATGTATCTTTGTTATTTTATTACCATTTATAAAAAGTATGTCTAAATGAATAATACAATTCTTCATCCAAAAAGAATGAGGTTCATTTTTCATTAGAAACAACATACCATCAAACGTATCATCGAATTTTTTATTCATCATACCTTGTTGAGTATCTTTATCAGTAAAAACAGTTTTTAGGTTAAAAAGATTATTATTTATTTTTGCCTTCATATTTATAAATATCTATGAAAAAGTTTAGAAGAAGTTCTGGTGTTATTTTAAAACATGGTGATGAAGTTTTACTTTGTAAACGATCACCAAAAGAAACATTACCAAATATTTGGTCCATACCGGGTGGTGGAATTGAAAATGGTGAAACGCCAGGTCAAGCTGCAATTCGAGAGTTCCATGAGGAGACAAATATTGAAATAGGAACGGATTTGGATCTTGTTGGTATAATTGATAACTTTAATGATGACGGGACCAAAAGAGGTATGATGTTTGTGTTTTTACAAAACATTAAAGAAAAAAAAGATCCTGAACTTTCTAAGGCATCACATGGTCACGAACACACGTCTTGTAAATATTTTAAATCTGAAGATATTCCTGAACAGAAAGGGAGTGAACAACTCTACAAAATTTTAAAAAAAGTTTTCAAATAGGAGATTAAAACAAAAATTTTTATTATATTTGTAGAAATAATTACAGATGATAAAGACGACCTTAAACCATAACATTAAAATCATGAACGAAAAATTCGGAACTTTGCTTTCTGAATCATTCGTAGACCCAATCCAATTTAAGATCTTCTTGAAGATGGTAGACGGAGCATTGAACTTAGGTGAGGATTTATCTTACTTTGATGGTAATACTTTCTTGGTTCACATACCAAATAAGATCCTCAAAGAATCTGTTATTTTAACAAACGCAACTGAGATTAGTTTGGTAGAACAAGTTAGAAACAAAATTGAAAGTTTAGTATGATGAAGTCATTTGTATTTTTTTTATTTAGTAACATTTTATTAACTTCTTGTATCAAAGAAGATATTAAACCTCAACAACCATTGAGTCCTCAACCTATAATCACTGACACTGTATTAGTTGATTCTACATTATCAATGGCAGGACAAACTTGGGTAATCAAAAAAGTTTTGAACACTGATTTTGATGATGACTTAAGATCTGACACTTTAATTTTTATCGATGTTGATGATTATACTTTTAATGGGTATCCATCCAAATATAGATTAACAACAACATCAACTACATACAATTTAACATTATACGATACACCTTGGGGTAGTATTAGTGGAAATTTAATAAATTTTAATATTGTTTCAGGTACAATAGAAAGCAAACCATTTAATGACATACTTGGTATATACGGTGAGACAAAAATATGGATGTATAGGTTATAGTTTCCTTGTTCTATAAAAATAAGGTGGTGGAGAAGCTGACATTCAATGTTGGCCCTAAAATAAAAGGTGGGATTATCTCACCTTTTTTTGTTTTTCATATATTTATATAATAAAAAATTTGATATGAAAAATAAATTTATTTTAACAGAAGAAGAATCTAAAAGAATTCTTTCTTTACACAAACAAAAAATCCAAGAAGAAAGAGGGGATATTGAAGAACAAAATATTGATCAAGGTTTTAAAAATACTAGAATTGGAGGATCGGCGCTTGCTGGTGCTGGAACAGGTGCCGGTATTGGGGCACTTTCGTTTGGACCTCCAGGAGCTATTGTTGGTGCTGTTGTTGGTCTAGGTGTTGGTGCTTTAACTGGTTGGTTGACAGTGGGTGGTGGATATTATGATAGAGTTGCAAAATCATTTAAATTTTGTCGTGAGAATAGAAAAAATATGGGTAAACCTGTAAATTCTCGTGAAAAACTTGAAGACATTGCGGACTTTCTAAGAACTGCAGTCACTGGAGTGGGTACTGATGAAGCATTAATTGCAAAAAACTTAAGAAAATTAAAAACAATACCTGACTTTTGTGCTCTAAGTAAAATTTATTATGAAAGATTTACTGAAACATTATTAGAAGCTCTAGACGGTGATATAGATCAAGACAATGAATGGAGAGATTATGTTTGGTTACCAATTTCTGAATTAGCAAAAAATACTAAAAAAATCCCAAAACCCCTTGATGATACACAACTTAGAATTAATGCTGCGAAATGTGGTTGGGGTGATGACGTTGACGGTTATAGAAAATCAGGTTGGAGATGTCCAAAAAGTAAAACACCTGTACCTGTTGTTCCACCTGTACCTGTTGTTCCACCAAGACCAGGAAAAAGATACTACTTCAATTACCAAGACGCAATAAACGCATTGAATAAAAAAGGATGTCCTACTGGAGCTGGTGGTGAAGAGGGTAAAAAAGAAGATGGATTCGCCGATGATTGGAGAGTACCTCAAGCGGATCAAAAAGTTGATCCTGTAGTTTCATCTGACGATTTTTCAAATTGGTCTAAATAAAAAAAAACAAATAACTATGAGCAAGATTAAATTAACAGAAAGTCAATACAACAAATTAAAAAATAATATTGTTGAATCCGCATTAATTACTGAAGCATCAAATACGAGAGAAGAGGTGATGACAGTTCAAAAAGCATTAAATAAATGCTTTAAAGCTGGTCTAGTTGAAGACGGAATTTGTGGAAAAAATACAAAATCTGCAATTGAGAGATACTTAGGAATTCCGGTTATGGAAGTTTAAGTTTAGTATCGTAAAAATAATAAAGGGAGTTAAACTCCCTTTTTTTATGTAATTTTTTTCATATCTTTGTATTATGGAAAAAGTATTATATATCGTTAGAGGAATACCGGGTAGCGGTAAATCAACATTTGCAAAAAGATTGGTTGGTGAAGATTTTTTAGTTTGTGAAGCAGACAAATATTTCATCAATCAAGAAAATGGTAAATACGAATTTGATATTTCTAAAATCAAAGACGCACATAAATGGTGTCAAAATTTAGTAGAAAATTACATGAAAGATAATATGATTAATGATCAGTATTATCTTGAAATTGCGGTATCAAATACCTTTACTCAAGAGTGGGAGATGGAGCCTTACCTTGAACTAGCGAAAACCTATGGATATAAAGTATTTTCAATTGTAGTTGAAAACAGACACGGGGGAATAAATCAACATGGAGTTCCTGAAGACAAATTAGAACAAATGAAAAACCGTTTTGAAATAAAATTATGACAAAATTTGATAAATTACTAACATCTGGTATTGTTTGGATTACATCTGACACGCACTACCACCATAAAAATATTTGTCGAGGTGTTACCAATTGGAGAACAAAAGATGGTAAAATTCCTATCGACCAAACAAGGAATTTTCAAGATTTGGATGAGATGGATTCGGTTATTATTAACAATATCAATCAAAAAGTTGGACCAAATGATACTTTAATTCATTTAGGTGATGTTGCTTTTGGTGGATTTGAAAAGATAGGTGAGTTTTTAGATCGTCTTGTTTGTAAAAATGTCCATCTTGTTTTAGGTAATCACGATCAACACATAACTAAGAATAGAGAAAATATAAGAGACAGGTTTTTATCTGTTTCTAACTATTTGGAGGTAAGTATAGATGATGTTAATTTTGTTTTATCTCATTATCCATTTGCTAGTTGGAATAAGTTGGGTAAAGGATCAATTCATCTTCACGGACACGTTCATTTCTCGGCTAAAGATAAATGGGGTAAAGGAAAACGATTGGATGTTGGTATGGATGGTAATGGATATTTTCCTTATAAAATTACTGAGATAGTTCATATGATGGACCGTCGTCAGATTAGATCTGAAATGGATTTGGATCACCACCTTGATGATATAGTTGGGGTTGTGGGTTAAATCACAACTCCAACATATTTATTGTTATGAGAAATATTATTATCACCGAAAGTCAATTAAGACTAATAACTGAAGCTTTAGGGGTTCCTGATAACATTTTGGACGCTGCTAATAGGTTGTATGACATTGTTGAAAAAGAAATCAAATCAATAGATAGTATCGAAGATGAATATGAATTTGATGGTGAAATTGAATTTGAATTAGGTGATAAACATAAGGTAATGATTGACTCATATGAATTAAAAGTTAATATAGAAACTATCGACGGAGAAGAAGGAGTCTTAGACATTATCTCAATGGGAATGGGAGGAGGTTTTGGATTTAATAGAGATGTCTATATGAAAGAAACCGAACCGTCAACAACTTTGGAACTAACAATAACATTTGCTGTAGGTGAAAATTGGGAACCTGAAGGGTTAATTAGAAAAATGGAGGAAGAAAGGGACGAACACGTCGCATCATTGGCTCATGAGATCAAACACAAATACGACAAACAATCAAAAAAGTTTGGTAAAATTGGTCCTGATGCTACTTACCAAGCAACGCAAAGAAGAGGTAATTTTGGAATACCTGTTATTGATAGAGTTTTCTTTAGGTATATGTATTACATACATAGTATTGAAAATCTTGTAAGACCTGTTGAGGTTGCATCATCGATGAAATCAAAAAATATTACAAAATCAAAGTTCTTAGATTTTCTACAAACCAATAGAGTATTTAAAGAATTAGTTGAAATTAAAAATTTTACATTTGAAGATTTCATTAACCAATTAAAAGAAAATGAGGATAGATTAGATGCTCTTCTAAACCACATCGGAGAAGACCCATCTAATATGAATATTGACCAAAAGATTGACAGAGTGTTGGAAGTTGCTTATATTGATTTAGTGAATAACAGAATGGAAATGTTTGTTCGAATGACGGAACATCATATGGATGATATGATAAAATTCGGATCACAACTTGGACTTTTACCACCAAATTTAAAAGATAAGGTTAAACAGTTAGAAAAAACAGACGAGATTAGACGAAAGTTTTTATCTCAAACTATGAAATATGAAAAAAACCCAACCAAATTCTTTAAAGATGAAATTGAAAACTTCCAATACATTGCAAATAAAATGTTAAAGAAGATATCAAAACTATACGCCATGGCAAAAGACGACGAACAAGTTAGTGAATCAATTCTAAATTGGGATCTTCATCAAAAAATTATGGAAAAGAAATACGGTAAAAGACCAATACATACCGAATACAAATACAAAAAATAAAATTAACCCCACAAAAAAGTGGGGTTTTTTGTTTTTATTCAAAAAACTTTCTTATCTTTGTTTTATGTGGACAACTAAAGAAACTAAAAGAAAATATCTTGGATTTGAGATCACCAAATATGAAGGATCCAAAATGAAGGATTCTTTTCGAAAAAGAGACCCACGAACATTTCAAAGAGGTGATAGTAAATTCACCAAATGGCATTCCTACGAAGTAACCATTGATGGTGTTAAATATGATTTTGACAAGTTGAAAGATGTTAAAGAATTTATTAATTCAAAGTTGAAATGAAAAAACCTTGTAAAGAGTGTCCCCACTTTATAAAAAATCGCCATAATGATATGATTGTTGATTTCGGTCGTAGGACTAGAAAACGTCATAATTGTCATATGACAGAGGGGGTGAAAGATTTGTGGAATGTTAAAAATGAAAAATTAGAATGTTATGGCTCAAAGAGAGATAATTTACGGAGTGTGTGATAAGACAGGAAGTTGTGATTCCTATTTTGGTTTCTTCAAAACAAAAGAAGATGCCGAACACGAAGTACAAGTTCAAGCCGGTAGACTCAAAGAAGACTTGGGTTGGTTAGATATACAAATACAATCCGATAGAGCCTTGATGAATGGTAAGTTAGTTGTAGTAATTCATTCATATGTTCTTCGATGATTAAACGATATTTGATTGTTTTCTTATCGGCACTTATATTAGAGATTGGAAGTACATTCTACATCACTGTAGTTGCAGATAAGAACTATATTGGAATGTTGTTTTTTGCATTCATCGGACCATTTTTATCATTACCTTTCGTGGGATTTATGGTTGAGTCAAAAACTTGGAAGGAAAGAATAAGATTGGCATTATGTTCGGGACTTGGATATTTGTTCGGGTCCGTTGTTGTAATAATATTTTTAGAATTATTAAAATGAAAAAAATAGAAACTAAATTTGGGACCTATATGGAAAGAGAAAATGACCCTACAAAATTGACTGGTGATAAGATCAAGGTTTTTGTAGAAAGATTGAAAAAAATTGGAATCGAGGTAAAACTTAAGGGTAACTACCCATGGGTTTATATTGATGAAATCTGTGGTATCAAAGTGAAAGAGAGGTTCGAAGGAAATCATGGGTTTACTTTGATATTTCTACCTTCTAGACTAGATAGTCCACCATCAGAATTTACGGACATTACGGAAATCTTCAAACTTATACGAAAGTATAGTAGAAAAGCTTTGTTAGTTCAGATGATGAAGGATGATGAAAAAGATGGATTGTATGACATTGAATGAGTTAAGGGTGGGTAGTATTGTGACCCACCCAATTTTTGGAACACCGACTAATGTTAAAGCGATTGCCTTTAACGGACTTTATATTGGAACCAAAGATGGTTTACCTCTTCACATCGATGACTTCAAACCGGTTGAAATAACTGATGAGGTTTTGGAGTTACTCCATTTTGTTAAGATGAAAAACACTGCACCTGGTATTGGTGAGTTTGAATGGTGGGAGACAGATGATACATCACTCACACACATACATAAAGGTTTGTATGGTATTGAAGGGTTAAGTGGTATTAAACCGATGAAATATGTTCACGAATTACAAAATGCGTATTTTGTGATAACAGGAAAAGAATTGAATACAGAAAAATTATTATATTTGTAAAAATGGAAAAAGCAAGAATTTATTTAGATGATGTTAGAACTCCTGTGAGTCCTAATAATGAGCGGGTTGAAGGAATCCCTGAATGGACAGTAGTTCGTTCTTATGACGAGTTTGTGAGTAAGGTAACTGAGATTGGTTTAGAAAATATTGAACTGATTTCTTTGGACCACGACTTGGGTGATAGTGCGATGAAAGAATGGTTACACGGTGTTGTAAGAAACTATGCGATCAACTATGACAACATCACCGAAAAGACTGGTATGGATTGTACCAAGTGGTTGGTTAATCAGTGGATGGACGGAAAACCTGTTGTTAGAGTTGTTGTTCATTCAGCAAATGCTGTTGGTGCCGCTAATATGATGGGATATATTAACAATTATCGACACATCAACAGATTACCACAAAATTGTGATAGAGTATTTTGGGAACACACAATATAAAAAAATAGTTATGGAATTAGAAAAATTTGAACAAGCAAAAAAAGTTAAAGAAAACCTTGATAGATTAGAAAGACAGAAGCGTAAATTGGAATTGGCATTAGAATCTTGTTCTTTAGGTGTGACAATTGAATTTAGTCCATCAAAAGCATTTCTCTCAAGAAAAGATGAGGTTAGTGTTTATAACAAAGACGCTATTAAAGAAATGATATCTAAAGAACTTGAAGGGTTGAATGACCAAATAGGATTAGTTAAAGAAGAATTTGAAAAAGTATAGAAAATGGAAAATTTAAATAGTGTATGTTATGTTGGTGTGATCGGTGAAATCCGACCAATAGAAGGGGCAGATAACATCGAACTTGCAATGGTTGGTGGTTGGCAAGCAATCACCAAGAAAGGTGAATATGGTGTGGGTGATAAGGTTGTTGTTGCAACTACCGATGCGGTAATCCCTGTTGAGTTATCTGACTTGATGGGAGTGACTGGATACTTGAGAAAAGGTCAAAGAGTTAGAACTGTAAAACTTCGTGGAGTTTACTCTGAGTGTTTATTAATACCATTCAAATACTTAGCACCAAAGTCTTTGGAGAACAATGTAAGTGAAGGTCACGATATGATGGGTATCTTGGGTGTTACTAAGTACGAACCACCAGTTAAGATGGTTGAGATGAGTGTTGGAGGTAGAAAATTCAAATACCACCAAAACCCTAACTTCCACGTTTACTACAAGTTCCCTAACTTGAAGAATGTGCCTGATCTTTTCAATGAAGAGGATAAAGTTTCAATCACTCGTAAACTTCACGGAACCAATGCTCGTTATGGTATTGTAAGAAAGAAAAAACTTTCTATCTTGGATCGTATCAAAAAATTCTTTGGAAACAAATGGGTTGAGTTTGATTATGTTTACGGATCACATAATGTTGAAAAAGGATCTACTTCTCAAGGGTTCTACTCTACCGATGTGTGGAGAACCGTAGCTGAGGAATACAATATCCAAGATAAGTTGTGGAACTACGTGAAAAGATATTTCACACCTGAAAGATTAGGTAGTGGTATCGTGATCTACGGTGAGATCTACGGACATGGTATCCAAAAGAATTACGAATATGGATTAACTGACATCCGTTTCGCTGGGTTCGATGTTGAGATAGATAGTGTTTACCGACCATTCTTCACTGAAAGAGGTATATTTGACGAATTAGATTTACCAAAAGTAGATTTGTTATATACTGGTCCATGGAATAAAGAGACTCAAGATATGTTCGTATTTGGTAATTTCATTGAAGGCACTAAAGTTCCTCACGAAGGTATTGTTGTAAAATGCTTGAGTGGTGATCGTCACAAAGTGGCGAAGGTGATCAATCCTGATTACTTGATCTACGGAGAGAAAAATAATGTTGGTGACTCCCATTGATGGAGTCACCTTTTTTTATTATCATTAAAAAAAAGAAAAAATTATGGCAATATTTTGGGCACAAGCAGAAGTAGATTTATCGGTTGATGAGATCTACGAAAATTTATCAGATCGTGAAGTTCTGAAGTTGGTTGATTTATTTGTTGAAGAAGGTTTGGTCATTTCAACTAACACAAGTAAAAATGAAAGTATGAGTTTTTTAGATGAAGAGTGGAAAAAAACACTTTTGAATCTAATGAACAACAGACACAGACTTTCAAACGAAGATGAAGAAACAATCAAAACAATCGCAAATAAATTATAATGGCAAAAGACAACGACCTGATCTATGGGGTTTACGATAGAACAAGAGGAGTGGGTGGTTGTGATGACTACTTCGGGTACTTCAAAAAAGAATCAGACGCGAGAACAGAAATGAAATCTCAATTTGAACACTTAAAAACAAAAAACCCAAAAGAAACTCTGAAACTCCATAAAGACAGAGTTGTAAAAGTGAAAGATAAAACAGAAGAAATATTAATAATTATACACCCAATTTTAGTAAGATGAGAGAGGACCAAATTGATGACTACATCCAAGAGTTAAAGATGATTGAAGAAATGGAAAATATTAGAATACCTGATAATGATGCGTATACCACACATGATTTTAATGAAGAGACTCCGGTAAGTAATTTACCAACATGTTGGGGTACATTACAAGATGAAGAGTTTGCACCGGCATTCACATCAGTCCCTAAAGTTCCCGCAGGTATTTATGAGATTGTTTGGAACAGACAGTTAAGTCAACATACCTTGAAGAAACAACCATTCAAAACAGATGAGTTGTATCAATTACCTTCATATGAAATTACTGATATCCTTAAAGATATTCAAAACTTTTGGGACCGTAGAGACAAATACAAACAATATAACTTTGTACACAAACGAGGTATTTTGATGTATGGTGAACCAGGTTGTGGTAAGTCAGGTATCATTCAGTTGATTTCAAAACAACTAATTGACAATGATGGTATTATCATAAATGTTAAAGATCATGAAGATGTTGATTATTTTACTGACTTCATTGCGACATTCAGAAAAATTGAACCTAATCGACCATTGATCGTTTTATTGGAAGACATTGATTCAATCGCGGGTGAGAGCAGTCATCAAACTAGTAGATTGTTAAACATCTTAGATGGTGTAAAACAAATTGAAGATGTTGTTTATATTGCAACTACTAACTATCCTGAGAAATTACAGGATCGTATTACCAACAGACCATCTCGTTTCGATAGAAGATACAAAGTGGAATTACCAAACGATGAGATTCGTGAAGCATACATCCGTCATAAGTTAACAGAAGAAGACATCAAAGGTATTGACGTTCAAGAGTGGGTAAAAAGAACAGAAGGAATGTCTCTTTCACACTTGAAAGAAGTTGTAATTTCAACTATAGTTATGGGAAGAGAATTTGAGGAAGTGATGGATAACCTTGAAGGATTGAAGAAAGCACCATCAATTAAAGGATCAGGAAAAGTAGGATTTGGACGATGAAAAAAGGAATTTATTATGTACCATTATTTTTAATATTAATATTTATAATGGGAGGAACATTTTATGTTGGGGATCGATTAAGTTTTGTAATGTCGACACTAGCATTGTTATTATTAGGTGAAATTTATTATTTAAGATTTATAAAATGAAGAAGTTTAGTTTAATTATTGGGTTGATATTATTATCAAGTTGTAAAACATCAAAGACTAACTGTGACGCATATTCGTCATATGAGATAAAAGTAGAGCACTGTCATATTGATGAAGAAAGTTATTGTTACTATACAGTTGACACAATTCGCTTGACCAAGTAAAAAAGATTACTTATACTTTCAAAACAAAAAAGAAAACATGACAATTAAACAGGCACTTAAACAGAAGAACAAACTGGTTAAAAACATTGCTGAGAACACTAAGTTGATCCAACAACACAACTCAGTTGAGGTTGGAAACCAAAGACCATACAGCACAGTGATGTTGTACAATCAGATCCAAAAAGACACCAAAGAATTAGCATCTTTGAAGGCGAAAATCCACATCGCAAACGCAGAGGTGATGGAAGACATCTTTTGGATGTCAGAAATGAAATCAACAATTGCGGCTCTAAAGAAAATGGACTGTACTGAGGGAAAATCAAATCGTGACCGTTACCGAATGGAAAGTGAAGTGGTTTTAACTTCAGAAATCTCATTGGTTAGTAGAAACCAAGAGATTAAAATGTTGGAAGCAAAAATTGAAGAAATCCAAGACAAGTTGGACACCTTCAACGCAACCACAGAAATTTAATATGGTTTGTAGATAGGGTTAGAAAGTGATGGTTTTTCTACACTCAGAATCCGACTGGATGGATAATTGATAAAGATAACGAACTGACTCAAGCTGAAATCTCAAATACTCAAAAGTCATTTGATTAAAACTTAAAACTCTCTTTTTAACCTATTTTTGACTCTTGAAACAAATCATATGAACCCCCATCCTTGTGGTGGGGGTTTTTTAAAAGACCCCATCCCTTGAGGGTGGGCTTTTAGGACCGTTATCCGTTAGGGTAACAACCAAAGGGGGAATTCGCTACTCCCCCTTTTCTATTTCACATAAACCACTATCATTTGTATATGTGGGGAATTTTATTTATATTTGTAGTAATATTATTGGCTGTTGTCAAAAAAAACCAAAAACTTAAAAGATGAAAGTTTTATTCTTAGATAATGATGGTGTAATCTGTCTCTCAAATAATTGGGGTGGACGAAAAAAGAAATGGGCAAAATACCGTTCAGCAAATCCTGAATCATCATCTATTATTAAAGAAGCACCTGTTGAATATCGTTTTGATGATTTTGATAAGAAAGCAATTAAGATCTTAAATGAAATCATTGAAGAAACAGGATGTGAAATAGTTGTAAGTTCCGATTGGAAATTACACGCAACACTTGAAGAACTTGGTGATTACTACGAAAGTCAAGGGATCATCAAACGACCAATTGCGTTGACTCCAAACATTCAGAATTGTACCGTTCACGGTAATTTATTTATCTGGTCACCACGATGGGATTTAGAACAAACACGAACCATTGAGATTCGACAATACTTACATGATCATCCTGAGGTTACTCATTGGGTTTCGGTTGATGATTTGAATATGGGTAAGAATGGTGAGACTTGGAAAGATGAATGGGCTATAGATAATTTTGTTCTAACACCAAAATCAAGTGAAGGAATTAAACAATGTGGGATTAAAGAAAAGGTTATTAAATTTTTAACAAATGAAGAACATAAGACAAATATTCAAGACTAATACCCATTTAATGGATCATCCTGAAGTACAGGAATTGATTGATTATTGTGTTGAGTTGGAGGGTCAAGTGGTTGAAAAGAAAATTGATGATACTTATAGTAAAGAAGAGATTTATCTTCAGATGCTTAAGGACATCTACGATAGTTGTGATAAAACTTTAACTGATGATCAGCTGTCAGAAAGGTTCAAAGAAACCCCAAGAGTGGATTTCAAGCAAGCTGTAATAAATCTAAAAAAGTATATGGGAGCCGTATCACAAATGTACGGGTTTATGTTATGAGTGAAAATACAAAACAAAGAGTTAAATTGATTATGGTTGAAGAAAAACCATATGTCGTGTCCTTAGACAAAGTAGAAATTGGTGATAAAGTTATTGTTACGGTAAATGGTCAATATCCATCGATTGTCGAATGTGAAAACCAAACTGTTCTTACATTACTAACTGATTCTAAATTATCCTTAACTAAGGCTTTTAAAATCTTTATGGAACCTGATAACATCAAATTCCAACCAGACCAAATTGAAAAAATCTTAGAAAATGATGGTTTGATGGAGGTTGAGTTTGATAATGGTGTTTATAAGTATAGCCTATGATGAGTATTATAGAAACGTACATTCACAGTATAGGACTAATTTTAACAGTAGTTCTTTTAGGTGGGTATCTAATTTATAGATATTTTAAGAAAAGAAAAAAAAAGTAATGACCGTAATACACGAAGTACAACAGGTTATTACAGTAAATACGCCTTTTGGAGAGGCACAAGTTCTTTTTATTTTTGATTATGGTATTCATAGAAACAGTATTTGGGTTTGTGCATCATTGTCTGATGGAAAAATAAGACACTACGATACAAATCAAATAAGCGTTACTTCAAATCACACTTTAGGGTTTAATTTGAAGGACAAATAAACTTTAAATTTTTAAAGATGAAAACACTTGATTTACATGGAGTTAAACATGCAGATGTATCCAGATTAATGGACCAATTTTTATGGGAACAAATGAATAAAAAGACGAGGGAAGTTGAGATCATCACAGGAATAAGTAATGCGATGATAGAAATAGTAATAAAAAACCTCAAAGATTATGATTTTGTTTATAATGAAGCGTGGAACAACCCCGGTAAGTTTATAGTCAGATTAGTTTAATGAAAAAAAAGTTTGTACCCCCGGTTGAATAAGTCGGGGGTTTTTTGTATCTTTGCTCTATGTTAGAAGTAGAAGGTAAAACATTTCATAAGTTTGTAGAGATAAAGAACTATAGAACTAGTTTATATCTTAACTATTGCGATATAAATCAAAAAGATAGAAATGTCTTAGGTTTGTATGTTATAACAAAAAAGAAAGATATGTTCTTTTCTGATGTTCAGATCTACACTGAAGATGCCTTTGTTGAGCATTTTGGAAATCCATTTGCTTCAGTCCATTTTGATAGAGAAAGATTATTCATAGAAGAGGGTGACGATAAAATATCAATTAAGTATCAAACTAATATAAAAGATAGAAAAGTGGGAGGCAGGTTCTTTACTGAAAGAAAGAATACACACTATCTCACATTCAATTTCAAAAAGAAAATGTTTTACTCAGGAACATTTTCAACTAAAAAGAAAAAAATTATTGGAAGAAGTATGAAAGTTAACCCAACATACTTTGCAATTGAAACTTTCTTAAGAAACATTAGAATTGATAATAGTGTTGCTGTTGATCAATATCTTTATTTTTTCTTAGAAAAGATTTGGGATAGAATGGGGATTGAAAATCCACAAAACTTTCAGTGGGACTGTATGAAATCTTTTTACAGTCTGACCTATTACTTAGTTAATGACATCAAAATACCAAACCAATGGAAAAAATTCACTGGTATATTCTTTTCTAAAAAAGAATTACAAAAAACCAATATGAATTTGGTTGATGCCGCAATGGATAAACTAAAACTCAAAGGGTCTAAGGTTAAACAGATTTTCAATGAAATGACTTGGGTTGATTTTGATAGATTGTATATGACCTATAATTTATTAGGTATTGATAGATTTAACAAAATTGAAAACAAAGTTTTTGATGAACACTATAGTAATGAAGAATATAGCGTGAAGAGTCTGGAGATGAATAAAATGGGAAGGTATTATGAATGTTTCTACACAGATAAGTACAATTACCCAAACTATTATACCAGTAGAGTATTAATTCCTTTAACACCAAAAGAAAAAGATAGAATTTTAGATTTGATGCCATATTTTGATGGGTATAAATGGAGCACACTACTTGACCACTTAGATATGAAACGAGAGTTATTAAATTTAGGTGAGGATGTGAGACTAAAATTCACAAACATGAGTAGTTTTAATTTAGAACACGAGGAGTTTAGTCGTCTTTTACTATCATACAGAAAAGGTGAGATTGAAAGATTTTATGGTGATGTTGATAGTTTAGAAACACCTATCGAACATCAAGGTGAGACATATTATCCAGTACTTCTTCGTAAAACATCAGACTACGAAAAAGAATCACAACATCAACGAAATTGTGTTAGAACTTATGCAGAAAGAGCCGATTGTTTAATATTCTCAATTCGTAAAGGATCCAAAGATGGTGATGAAAGAATTACTGTTGAATACCAATACAGAAAAAATGAGATACTAAATGTCCAAGAAAGAGCAAAGTTTAATGCACTACCTTCGGATGAGTTTTCACAAGTTGCTAAAATTCAACTTGCGAACATCAACCTTATGTATAAACTAGGAACCCTCAAGTTACCAAAGTTGGTCAAAACATATCGTAGTGGTAAAGTTATTGAACAAGAATCAACATTTAGAAGTTTAGAGCACGAAGGAACCAAAGTGATTGCGATGACACCTCGATGGGATGTGTCTACACCTGAATTACAAACTTGGCAAAATGAACTTTTGGATTATAATGAAATACCTGTTGAAGACTTCAACGAGTGGCTTGATCAATTACCGTAAAAATATTATATTTGTAAAATGGAAGACAAACAGTACGAGTTACTAAACGAAATGGTCGTTAAAATTAACGAGGCAAGAACATATAATAGAATAACAGGTTTTATTACTCTTATTTGGTTATTTGAATTTTTTTATACTTTTTTTTGGACCAAAAATTTTGATGCAATGTATTGGTTTATTTGGGTTGTTTGTGTTGTCGGATGGGTACACATGAATAAAAAATATAAAGTTGCCATGGAGGAATATGAAGAATTAAGAAAAGACTATAACACAAGATATGAAGATGAAGACAATTAAAATTTTACTATTAACCTTTTTACTATTTTCCTGTGGTGGGAAAAAATATAAATACGAAATCAAAGGAAAAGTTTATGTACCAACATCGGGACTTAACCCAATGCATGATGCAATTTGGTATACTGACACAATAAATTTTGATGGAGATACGATATATTATTTCAACAGTGACGGATCAGAAGTTAGAATCCACCCACCATTTATTTTAATTGATCACACATTAGACAAATGAAAACATATAAACAACTACCCATCCCTGAAGACTCTGCTTGGAGTAGAAACACTTTATATGGTAAATTAAATTGGAGAATAAGATATTTTCTTGAAGGTGTAAAAAACATCATCAGATGGATACCAACTATCTACCACGATAGAGATTGGGATGGGACATACATTCTAAAAATCTTACAGAAAAAAATAGAGTTCCAAAGAAAAGAACTTGTAAATGCCAATAGACATACAGAGGTTGAAAGAGACAATCGTTATATGACTTTGGCTCTTAACTTACTTGAAATAGTTAAGGAAGAACATTATTCATTAGAGTGTATGGATTATTGGGATAATACTATAAGTTTTGAGGACGTATCAGATAACCCAAACTTAAAATCTATTGAGATTGAAACAACTGCGGAAAGATTTGACGAGTACTTAAACAAATATCCTTCTTCAGTTCGTGCTATTATTAAAGAACACGGTGAACAAGATGATAAAAAGCGTTTATGTTTATTGGTATCTTACTATAATCATAATAAAGCAAATAAACTTCTTTTCCGAGTTTTAGAGGAAAAATTGGCCCAATGGTGGGATTAAAAAATAAAATTATGCAAGACAAAAGAATCATACACGGACAATTGATGAATGAACATCGAAAATTGGCAAACGAGATTGCCGACATAAAGGCAAACAGTTACGAATTAAATGAGGAAGAAAAAAGAAAGGTTGCCGATCTACAAAGACGACAAATGATCATAATGAAACAACTTGAAAATTTGTTTAAATAGTATGAGAGTAGTTGTTACAGGAGGAGCGGGTTTTATTGGTTCGTCATTTATTAATTACTTATTGGATAATTTTGAATGTGATGTTCTTTGTATTGATAAATTAACATACGCTGGAAGTAAGAATAATATTAAACACAATGTGAAATTATTACAAAAAGATATTTGTGATGTAACTGCAGATGAACTAGGTGAGTTTGATTATATTGTTCATTTTGCGGCAGAGTCACACGTTGACAACTCAATCAGTAATGGATTACCTTTCGTGAAAACAAACGTAGAAGGAACATTTAACTTATTAGAGATCTCAAGAAAAAACAAAAACCTTAAGAAATTTATCCACATTTCAACAGATGAAGTTTATGGTGATATGGATGAACATTTTTCCATAAACCATATTGCAAAAGAGGAAGATTATCTTAAACCAAGTTCATATTATTCAGCAACAAAGGCGGCATCTGACATGTTGGTATTATCGGCAAATAGAACTTACGGGCTCCCTTACTTGATCACAAGAACTTGTAATAACTTTGGTGAACATCAATTTGAAGAAAAGTTTTTACCAACAATTGCAAGATCAATCAAAGAAGAAAAACCAATACCGGTATATGGGGATGGAAAACAAGTGAGAGAGTGGATGTATGTTTATGATAATGTTAAAGTTATTTGTGATTTCATGTTTGATGATACTGTTATAAACCAAATAATGAATATTGGAACAGGATTTAGAGTAACAAATTTAGATATCATTAATAAAATTGCATCAATCCTAAACAAAGAAGTTCAAATAAATCACGTTGAAGATAGATTAGGTCATGACAGAAAGTATGGACTATTCTCAAAAAAGATGATGTCGTTTTATCAAAACAAAGAAGAGACAATCGAGTTTAAAAACCTTTATGATTATTTAGAAGAACAATATGGAAAATAGAAGTAGACACTACGGAGACGTGGGAAAATGGATTGAAAAAGTAATTGACTCTTGTAAGACTGTTGATCAAGTTATAACAACAAGAAAATTAATTAGAAACTTTGATAAACAAATACAAAATAAACATATCGACGCTTACTGGCATACATACTATTATGAGTTAATACAACCACTTGAGTATTACCTTCAAAATAAAGGCGACGAAATCTTTAATGAAAAACTCAAATCATGACAGGATACCTAACACAAACACTTGGAGAATGGATGGTTAAAGATCAGAATGATGATAAACTCTATCCATTATGTGAAGAAACAAAAAAATGGTTACTCAAAGAAAGTACAAAAAAATTCTTGAAAGAAGATTTAGAAGTGGTTTTTGATTTTATTATCAAAGGAGAATATTGTGAAACCAAAGAACAGATGACCAAAAATTATTTTGCAAAAATTAAACGAGTAGAACACGACAGCCTATAAAGTTATGAGTGAATTTGGTATTAAGGTATCTGGATGTTTGGGTGATATTATAAATGTCACACCTTTAATAAAATATATAAGTAGATGTCACAATGTTAAGTTACACTTAGAGACAAATTTACCTAATCTTTTTATAAATAATCCATATATAAAAAAAGTTTATGATACTAATTCTGGTGAAATAATTCCTGAAAACGTTTTAATTTACGACTGCAATATCCACCAAAATAACGGGATTCAAAAACAAATAAGAAAAATGTCAATGTTCGATTATTTTTCAACTTCATTAGGATTTCAAGTTCTACCTGAAGAAAGAACATTAGAGTTTTATCCTGATCCTTTAGATTTTGAATTACCAAGTGGAAAATATGTAGTTTTAAATCCATCAATAACTTGGGAATCGAGAACTTGGCCTAAAGAAAAATGGGAGGAATTGGCTAATAAAATTTTATCTTCAGGACTTAAAGTTGTTATTGACGGTAAAGACGTAAATTATGGGGATGATAAAAAAACATTCCATAACATTGATAATGAGAATATAATAAATACTGGTAATAAATTAAACTTATCACAACTTTGGCATTTATTGAATAATAGTTTGGCTGTTGTGACTTTAGATACAGGTATGTTACACTTTGCTGGCACTACAAATGCACATATAATTGAAGTTGGTAGTGCTATTCATCATTATTATAAGACTCCATGGAGAAATGGTAGTCAAGAATATAAACATACATTTGTTGGTGGATCTTGTAAGTTATTTTGTCAATCTGATATGAAATATAATACTAATGGATCAAATAAAATAACTGATGGGTTCCCAAGTCACGGATGTTTTGAAAATAAACCGACATTCGAATGTCAACCATCAGTAAACGGAGTATTCAACGCCGTTTTAGAATTATTAAAGTAAAAATTAAGTTATGGAAAATAGATTAGAATTACCAAATCTTTTGTCAGAACTATCATTAAAAACAAAAGGGGTTGAGGTAGGATCTTTCAAAGGAGAATTTGCCGCTCACATTATAAGAAATTGGTCAGGTAAAATTTATTTAGTTGACGTTTGGAGACCAATGAATGAAAATGAATATAACGACGCAACAAATAATAAACATCATATTGACGCTTATTCGAGTGTTATTGAAAATTTAAAAGGATATGAAGATAGAGCATTCATGTTACGTATGACAGGTAATGAGGCTTCTAAACTATTTTCCGATGAATCACTAGATTTTGTTTATATTGATGCCAATCACACATATGAAGCGGTAAAAGATGATTTGAAAGACTGGTATAGGAAAGTTAAATCTGGAGGATTAGTGATGGGTCATGATTATTTACCTGATTATTTTTATGAAGGTAAAGAAGAAAAAAATCAAGCAGTTTATACTTATCCTGATGGTAAACCTGAATTGGCAAAATTTTCAGGATTTTTTGGTGTCAAACCAGCAGTTGATGAGTTTGCATCAGAAAATGGTTATACTGTAAATAAAACTAATGAGTTTTTAGGAACTTGGTGGTTTATAAAAAAATAATATAATAATATGATTGAAAAAATTCCAGTTGTACTATATTGTACGGAAAATTATTTAGAAGGATCTTTAAATTTAATTAGAAGTCTAAATTTATATCACAACGATTTAACTTTCTATCTATATACCGTTAATTTTTTATACAAACCAACAATAGAAAATGTTAATAGTGTTTTTATCACTGAGGAACAAATAGATAGTAATATCCAATTTAAAGGTACTAGAAATGACATTGGAAATACAAATGTTTATAAAGCAATTTTTTTAAAAAGTAGAATTATATTACATTCATTAGAAACTTTAAAATTAAATAATACAATATATTTGGATTCAGACTTATTACCAACAGGTAATATCTCAAATTTGTATCAATATTTTGATAAAATAACACATTACCCATTAATCCAACAGGGAATATATGAATATCAAATTGCTTTTGGTAGGGGAAATCCATTTCATAATGGGGGATTTGATGAAACAAATATTTTGGAATACCCATTAATGAAAAAACATTTCATAAATATACAAAATAGAAAACCTTATTCTGTCGCTTCAGTAATGTTATATAACCAAAATTGCATTCAATTCATTAGAGAATATAATTGGTTAAATAATTTAGCATTTGATATGACAAGAGATGAAATTGAATATTTTTACCCTTTTTGTGATGAAACATCAGTCAATACATTACTTTGGAAATACCAATATAATGATAGATTACCTCTGATGCAAATGAATATTAGTAAAATTGAAAATGTACTCGAATATTTTGAATCAAATTATAATGAAGAACTTGAAGTAGAACCGTTTGTCGTTGTACCAAAAAATTCTGAAAGAAAAAGATTCATATTTTTTCATGGTATCAAAGGTAAAATGTCTGATGATACATTCATGTTCCAACAAAATATGTTTAAATATAGATTGGATAATAACGAAAATAAGATGTACATTTCTTCCAATGTAAATTTTAGTAGAGATCTTGAAATTAATATTTTTGACAACGATCAAAAAACATATTCATTGATAACAACAATTAATAAAGGAATAGAGTATTGGATATCAACATCTAAACAATTTTTAGATTATAAAAAGTTAATTGTTAAAATATACGACGACGGAAAACTAATTTTTAAAATATGAAAGATCTAACAAACTTCAGAATCATTAGATTCGAATACCCATTTCCAACTGAGGAACTAACTGTGAGAATTTGGGATAAGATGGATGAAACTGAAACAAAATGGGCAATCCAATTGACCTTGAAAGGAATTAACGACACTGGTGATTCACCTATGGGATCTTGGGATATATTTTTCTTGGATGATAAATTACAAGAAAAAATTGAAGAGGTATTGAAAAAATATGATGTCCCATATAAGACTGATGACCACGGAAATAAATTACTTGATGATCTTGAATACTTCTCAAAAGAATTTTTAGAGAAATTAGATTCGTACTTAGGTGAGAATTTGACTATTGATGATATTTTGGATAGAATTTTAGAAGTGGGTTATGAAAACATAACTGTGTTTGAAAAATACTATTTAGGAAACAACATCGAGATTAGAGAAAAAAAATGAAAAATCCATCAGGAAATAAATTAGAGAAACTTGTCTTTGGGATGTTTGACCAAATGGTTGAAGGTGCCGACAAGTATGTGACAAAACAGGGTTCAACTTGGTTGATATTCACAGAAAGTAAAAAATGGGTGATTGAGTTCACAAAAGATAAAACTTTATGGTTCAACTATAATATATTTCAAGGTGAATTGGAACTAATCGGTAAGGACTGCACCGAAGAAAGAGATTTGATTAAGAACTGGTTTGAATCAAGATTTTTGAATAAACCAAAGGTGAAACACACCAACCACTTAACTATTGGAGATTCCTGGGAAGTTGAAGACACCATTCAAAATGGGGTGAAAGAGGCCCATCATGTTGATGTTATGAAGTTTTTTGATAAAAAAATGGAAAATACAATTGAAAATGGGGTGAGAGCCACTTTTCATCACGCAATTGATAGCAGCCAAGCCGTTGAAGACACCATTCAAGAGGGGGTGAAACGCACCAAATTCCATGCACTGGATTTTTTGTTGCGAGTTGAAGACACCATTCAAGAGGGGGTGAAACACACTGAAGACATGGTGCATATCAGCAAAGAAACCGTTGAAGACACCATTCAAAATGGGGTGAAGGAAACAACACCTAGTGGTTATTTGGGGTCAATAGAGATGAAAGGTAAAATAGTTCATCAAATTGAATCCCCAAAACAAAATAATGAGGTTGAAGACACCATTCAAAATGGGGTGAAGAACACCAGCGCAGTTAGAATCCCTATTGAAGGATGGGTTGAAGACACCATTCAAAATGGGGTGAAGGACATCAAGCAAGGAACACACTTACCAATTCATCTAGTTGAAGACACCATTCAAAATGGGGTGAAGGACATCATAGATCCATTTTGGGTGGATCCCGTTAGAATTAAATATGCCATTGAAAATGGAGTAAAAGAAACCAAAGAGAATAGACTTATTCGTACCATAAGTGTTATAAGTACAATTAAAAATGGAGTTAAGCATGTTGAAGATGGTGATTGGTTAGATCAAGATGAAAGGGTAGACGACATTATTGAAAATGGTGTTAAAGAAACTAAAGAAATTTCAAATATTAGTTTAATGTCTGAAATTTTTAAGGTTAATTCGAACCGAGCGATAAAAGATGGTGTTAAAGAAATACAACCACTACCGGCACAAGATGGTAATAGAGATTGGGGATTATATTACCATAGACAAGAAGATAGAACAAAACCACATACAGAATATGTGAAAGAAGTAATTGAGGATTCTTACAATCATAGAGCTAGAATTGAGGGTGTAATTAGAAATACAGATAAAGATGGGATTTGATAAGAAGATATTAGATTTGAGTAGAACGATCTACCAAACATCTGTGATGGTTCACGGGACAAAACAGAACCCATCAGAACAGATTGATAAGATCAGAGCTATGATCCGTGAGTTCATCAGGACTGAAGTTGTTCCATATGAGTTGACAAATCAAGAAAAATTGACTTTTATTTTAAAAAACGAATCAATGATTTGTGATGCGATTGGTAAAGGACACAAGGCAAGTAATGGTGATGAGTTCCAACCTGTCAGAGACAAAATAAGAAAATACAGAATTGAATTAGGAATTATTAAAGATGGAAAATAATATTGAACAAAGTGCTGTAGATTGGTTAGTTGAACAGTACAAGAAAGTTGGTGGAATTTCTATTAGTATGGCGGAAAAAGCTAAACAAATGGAGAATAAAAAATTGGAATCCCTCAAGGATTTTGAAACTTGGAAAGAATGGAAAAACAAATCAAATGATGATGAACAAACTAGATAAACAATACCAAGAATTACTCCAAACTATTTTAGATTACGGAGTTGAAAAGAAAGACAGAACAGGTACAGGAACCAAAAGTATTTTTGGTTATACCATTCGTCATAACATGCAAGATGGATTTCCAGTTCTTACAACCAAGAAGATGGCTTGGAAAACTATGGTGACCGAGTTATTATGGTTCCTTCGTGGTGATACAAACATTAAGTTCCTTGTTGATAATGGTTGTCATATATGGGATGGTGATGCTTATAAGAACTATTGTAAAAAAGTGATTCGTGATAAGGATATTGTACATTACTTAAAATCATATTCGCGAGACACAAATGGCGTTCCTACTATTGAACCATACTCAAAAGAAGAGTTTATTGAACGAATTAAAAACGATGATGAGTTTGCTAAGAAGTGGGGTGAACTCGGTCCTGTGTATGGTAAGCAATGGAGAAATTGGAATAGTTCGGAAGCAGAATTCGAAGGATTGTCAGGGATCGATCAAATCCAAAACCTAATCAACGACCTTAAAACAAATCCTGACTCAAGACGATTGATGGTTAATGCTTGGAATGTAGGTGAATTAGACCAAATGACACTTCCACCTTGTCATTATGGATTTCAATGTTATGTTAGAGAGGGTAAATATCTTTCTTTAATGTGGAATCAACGTTCAGTAGATACATTTTTAGGTTTACCATTTAACATTGCATCTTACGGATTATTACTTACAATTTTGGCAAAAGAAGTGAATATGGTTCCTGACCAATTGATTGGAAACTTGGGTGATACTCACTTATACCTAAATCATATTGAACAAGCAAAAGAACAGATTGGTAGAGAACCATTTGAGTTACCAACACTAAATCAGTTCCCAACTTATGAAGGATCACGACCAAGTATTGAATCTTATGTTGTTGGTGATTTCACATTAAAAGATTATCAATCACACCCATCAATTAAAGCACCACTATCAAATTAAAATTATGCAAACAAATACATCGTGGGATGACCCACAATTATCAGACGGAGATTTCCCGTCAAACCAACCTAAGTTTAAAGTAGGAGACAAAGCAATCAAAGTGAAAGGGTATAAGTTCCCATGTACAATCGTATCAGTATTCCAAACAGTAGAAGGACATGTACGAGTTGTAGGTGAGATGGATGAATACGGATTACTACACATTTTTAACGAAGACCAATTAGAAAAAGCAAATTAAGATGAATTACGGAAAAGAGTTTAGAAGTTTCGCAAAGAGCGAAGGAATTAGTTCACTGGCGTTAGATCAGTTTGAAGCATCACTAACACCATACATTTTGGAGGAAAGAGAAATGAGAGTAACTCAGATGGATATTTTCTCAAGATTGATGCGTGATCGTATCTTATGGTTATCAGGACCTGTAAATCAACACATGTCTGACATTGTACAAGCGCAATTATTGTTCTTGGATTCAGTTGAGAAGAAAGACATCACACTTTACATCAATAGTCCTGGTGGATCTGTTATGTGTGGTCTTGGTATTGTAGATTTGATGAACTATGTAAGTTCTGATATTGTGACCACAAACTTGGGAATGTGTGCATCAATGGGTTCAGTTCTTGTATCATCAGGAACAAAAGGAAAAAGATCATCTTTAATCCATGCAAAAGTAATGACTCACCAAGTGAGTCACGGAACTCACGGGAACATTCAAGATACTCGTATTGACCAAATGGAAGGGGAGAAGTATAACTACATCCTATTTAAAATCTTAGCGGAGAATTGTGGTAGAACATTCCAAGAGGTATTAGATTTTTCATCAAGAGATAGATGGTATAATTCAGAAGAAGCAAAAGAGTTCGGACTTATTGATGAGGTAATCGGAGCAGATAAAAACAAAACAATCACAAACTACTTAGATGGGTTTGATGATTATTACAAGAAAGAAGTATTGGGTGTGAAGTAAATATTTACACCCAAATATTTTTAATTAAAATTAAATTATGGAAAAAGAAATATTAAAAGAAACGGTAAGTAAAGAAAGACCAGTACCGCAAAAGAAAAGAAATTACAAACCAAGAAATAAAAAAGAAACTAAAGTTAATTTGGTAGATGAAATGGTAATGAGATCTGAAGAAATTCCTAATATAAAAGGAATACAAAAACAGGTTGGGTATTATAAAATTGGTAAAAGTTTTCACATCTTCTTTGAAGAAAAACCAAAAGCGATTTATAGATTCTTTACCAAACTATTGTTAGGTTGGAAATGGCACGACCAAAAGTAAAACGTATTCACGTTAATCAACACAACGTCAGATCTAATAAAACAAAAGGGACTGATCTACCCGTGATTACAATAAAGGAAGGTAAAACAAATACTTATTGTAATGAAGTGGAAATCTTAGGACCTTCTAAGATTATATACGGAGGACACGGTGTTGATGCCAAACCACTGTTGAGTTGTGGGGCGAGAGTGGTAATTGAAACTACGAGTGATATAAATATTATATCATAAAAAAACCCCGAGTGATCGGGGTTTTGTGTTTTACTTAAGTAAGTTGTAATACTCTTTAAAGTGTTTAATACGATCAGGTAACCCGATTGTTCCACCGTTCACTCTTTTTGTTACTGCAGTTACAGTTGCGTCATCTGCACCTTTATCGCAGATTGCCCATAATTTATTTGAGTCAAAGAAAAATGCGGCTGAAGCCAAAGGATATTTGGTTGCAACTAAATCAGGATTAGAAACACAGTCCTCACCAATAAATTTTGTAAAGTTAGTGTAGTTTGCTTTACCTGTTAATTGAATATAACCTCTTCCTCTAAACTTGAAACCTTCTTTTGATGCTTCATCACCGTTACCCATTCTTGATGCGTAAACACGAGAGGCGATCTTCTCAGGTTGACGAGCGTAAGACTCATTTAGATTACCAGGGAAATATTTACCAAAGATTTTTTTCAAACCATCAGCAGAGTAATTCAAGTTCTCACTAACCGCTTTGAAATTACCTGACTCATGACCACATTGTGACAAGAAATGAGCTAGTCTCAAATTATTTGTAATATTGAATTTTTTAGCAGTTTCAGGAATCTGAGCAAGAACTGCATCAGGAAGGTGACCTTTTAATTTTTCAATATTTAATGGACCTCCTGATGGGATAACCACATCCTCTTTGATTACTTCTGTGGTAGGTACCGACTCACCAAATAGTTTTGCCCATGTGGTATCACCAACGATACCATCATCTTTTAAACCATTTGCTTTTTGCCAAGATTTAACCGCAGCTTCTGTTTTAGGTCCAAATTTTCCTATGGCTTCTACGCCTAATTTTTCTTGGAGTTTTTTTACATCAGCTCCTTCTGATCCAACTTTTAGTATCATAATTTTTGATTTTCCTATAAATAGTAAAATCTCCAACAAAGTAAAGTTTTTGTTGTAAAAAAATGAACAGTTAGTAATTTTTAAGATACTTATTAGAAAAAGAGAATTATGGGATACACAAGAGAACAGGTCGAGGTTGCCGTCAAAGCCAAAGGTTATGTTTACTTCGAAGACACAAACAACAAAGGGTTCGATGTAAACATTATTAGTATAAGAAACTCATCAACGGGACAAAAAGTCACGAATGTGTTTGACGACTTAATTACGTTAAGTTACAAAGATGAAACGGGTGTGTGGAAATATCACGAATGGCCAGCAACCACAGATCCAGGAAAAAAAGGTGTTATGGAATATCATAACGCTGCGGGTGTTGCTAGACTTGTTGAGGGACAATACAGAGGTTCACACTCTATTGGTCTTCATCAAGGTAAGTACGAAGCTCTTAAACAAGCAAAGAACGTAAAAGTTTATCGTGATGCAAATCGTGATATGACTTATGATGAGAGTAAAATTGCTGAAGGTGTGTTTGGTATTAATATTCACAAAGCAGGTGCTGACTCAACTTATGTTGAAAATTGGTCGGAAGGTTGTACTGTGTTTAAAAAAGCTGCGGACTTCGAAGAGTTTATGAAGATCTGTAGAAAGGCAAAAGACATTCACGGAAACTCTTTTACTTATACACTAATTGAAAGTTCAGATATTAAATAATGGAAATTGGGATTTACAAGATTGTTAATCAAATCAACGGTAATTTTTATGTGGGTTCATCTAAAAATATTAGAAGAAGGTGGAAAGAACATTTACAAAAATTAAAATCTAACAATCACCAAAATATTTTATTACAAAGATCTTGGAATAAGTATGGTGAAAATAATTTTAGATTTGAAATTATTGAAGAATGTAAGTTAGAACATTTAGTCGAAAAAGAAAATTTTTATCTAAATCAAAACCCTAAGTATAATATCGTAAAAATTGCTAAAGGGGGAGACACAATTTCAAACAATCCCAAAAGAGATTTAATAATTGAAAAAATTTCTAAAAGTAGTTCAGGTGTTAATAACCCTAATTATGGAGGAAAATTCAAAAATGACGATTGGTTAGAAAAACAAAAATTGTCAAATAGTAAGGTTAACTTGAGGATCATTGACACAATTAATGGGGATGAATACGAATTCTTGAATTCTAAAGATGCAGCAAAATTCTTTAATTGTTCTGCAAGCGCCATACGAGAAAATAAAAAAAACAATTGGAAACTAAAAGGTAGATTTCTGATTACAAATAAAAATTAAAACTTAAAAACTAGTAAAATGAAACAACTAAAAGGTCTATTATTCGGACTTTTATTTTTATTACCGTTTATCGGTAAAGCACAGGTACCGGCAGCACCATCCAACGGATTGTGGGGAATTATTGCATCTCAATATCAAGTTGGGACAACAGCACAAGGCACAACAGATGCGAAGATTACATTACAAAACACAACCCTTACAAAATTTGCAGGGGTTCAGTTTAGAGTATTCTACGATAATGTAGCGTTTACAAATGCAACCGTATCTCTTATCGGATCATCAACAAACTTAGACCTTCAGTTTATCACCAACACAACAAATGGTTACATTACCATTACTTTGGTTTATACAGGTCCAAGTGCGACTTATACGATTCCAAATGGTGAGAGATTTTTAATTACCTTTACTCACGCACCAGCGGCAACATTTAATAACTTGGTGTCTATTTCCAACTTAACTTGGACAGGACCTCAGTCTTTTACACCGTATGCCGCTAAACAAGATGGTATGGATACCACATTAAGTGTTCATAACTATGGTGGTGTGTTTACTCCTGTGAACTTTGCTTATCATGGAACGTTCACAAACGTTACAGGTTCTCCTGCCAAATATCTTAACTTAGCATTACAAAGAAGACCATTTGGTGGAAACACTTGGACACAACATTCTGCTTATGTCACTGACATCAACGGAGACTTCAACATCTCAGTTCCATTGGACACAACATATTGGGATGTAAGATTGGCAATTCAAGGAGATACAATGGGTGTAGGTAATATTATTTCATCAACAGACGCTCAACAAATCAATCAGTGGGTTCTTGGAAACGGAACTATGACTGGATTTGATTACTACACAGCAGATGTGAATGGTTCTAATAGTACAACTATATCCGATGTATGGGGTGTGTTTGGTAGAATCTCAGGAAGATTTAACGTATGGCCTAACAACACAAAAGATGTTAAGTTCTTTACTGTATCTGAATATACAACAATCAACGGATCCGCAACTAACTATACATCAACAATTGCGGGTGTAACAAACTTTACATTTGATATCTTACCGGGTCAACCTGACTCTGTGGTTTATTATGTGATGGTTCCTGGTGATGCTAACGGTACAGGTTACAACATGGCTCGTGTTACTCCGATTGAAGTATTGGTTGGACCAATGCCAGGTTTAGAGTCACAAATCTATAATGTAATCGATACTAAAGTTGAGTATGATTTTCCAACATCAACAATCGAAGTAAATGTACCTAACATTTCTGTAGAAGCTGGAAATTTAGTTGAGTTACCCGTTAAAGTTTTTACAAATGGGAATGAGTTATCATCACTTCAGTTTGGTTTGAAATACAATACAGACCTATTGGAATTCAAAGGGGTTAACTCAACATCAAATGCCATGCAATGGATCACATATATAAATCCAAATGATGGTCAAGTTGATTGGGGTGGATTTGATCCTACAAATAATGAACAACCATTAGTAGATGGTGATGAGGTTGTGACTTTACAATTTATTGCAAAACAACCACAGAATCTATGGGAAGAAAGTCCTCTTTATACTTCTTTGAAGTTTGCAGGAACAACTCAATCTGAAGATTTAACAATCACACCAACAAATGGAATCCTTCAAGTATTAAAAAGTAATATGGGTGAGGTAATCGGAAATACAATTTCTGTAGTTCCTAATCCTGTTATTGATGAAGTAACAATTTCATTTGAAGTAAAAGAAACAACAAATGCAAACCTATCAATTTCAGATGTTGTTGGAAGAAAGTTAATTACGATCTTGGATAGTCAATTACCAAATGGAGAGTACAACTATGTTGAGAACTTAGGAAGTTTAGATAGAGGTCTTTACTTAGTTACATTAACTATGGAAAACGGAGAAACAAAAGTTTCAAAAATTGTAAAACAATAAACACAAAATAAACAAAAACAAAAATGTCAGAAGAAACACAAGACACAAATGATGGAACATGGTCAGGATTAAAGAAGACCATCATCGGAACACTAACAACAGTAATTGCTGGTGGTGGAACATGGTTAGGTGTAATGTTATATGGTGGCGGTGAAGAAGAACCAAAAGAAGAAACAAAAACGGAACAGACTGGAGGTCAAGCACCAATCACAATAAACGTACAACAAAATCAAGAAAATAAACAAAAAACTGAGAACAATAATGGTGGTGGTGTAATTCGTGAAAGAATTATCGAAAAACCTGCGGCTCAACAACCAGCTCAACCTCAACCTAAAAAAGAGGAAGAGTCTTGGTAATAAACAATAAATAAAAAAATAAAATGACACAAAAGAAAACAAAAAAATCATTCTTATTAAGAATGTTTATGGATCACAACGACATCAACGAAAAATCAATTGTAGGTTTTGGATCATTTTTAATGATGGTAATTTGTTTAGGTGTGGATATCTACACTGGATTTCACGGACAAAAAATGCCAATCAATCAATTCATCTATGATGGTTTCTTGTGGATCACTTTAGGTTCATTTGGAATCGCTTCTGTCGACAAATACTTTGCCGGTAAAAACAAAGATAACAACGAAGAAGAAGTAGAAGGATAATGAAAAATCTACTTTACATATTACCATTCTTTTTGATTGGATGTAAAACAGTACAAGCCCAACCCCCTCAAAACGGAGGGGGTATTGGATCTGTTAAGACAGAACAATATGTTGCTGATTTTGAAAAGAAACAATCAATAGACTCGGTTGCTGACTACGATGGATCAATTCAAGTTCCAATCCAATTATTAAAGATTGGTATTAACGAAGAACTTTACGAATTGTATCCTGAGTTAAAAGATAAAAGAGTAGGTCTTGGTGTAACAAATATTGTAATTGAATATTTGGAATATACCAACAGATTTATTTTCACTGAAGAAAAGGAAGAGATCAAACAAAGAATGATTGCTCAAGACAAGGCATCAGACAAGGGAGTATCTTCAAACAAAATCGAAGTGAAAGGTAATGTTGTATTAGCTAAGTACTTTGTTTATATTGAGGTATATGATTTTTCAGTATCAGAAGACGAAGTTGTAAAAGTGAATGGACAACAAACCGTAAATCAAACTACAAGATTAGGTCTTCAGATCAAATTTGTAGATGCTGAAACAAGTCAAGTTATCGTAGGATCAGGACTTGGAGAAGCGGTAACAATTAAAACAACATCAATCTTGGGTGATATCTCAGATGATGTTAAATTCAATCAATCAACCGTAGGTATATCTACAAAAAAAGCTTTAGAGACAGCTTCATCAAGAGTTGTAACTAGACTTATATCAAAAGGTGTATTTCCGAAGTGAGAATAAACATTTTCATATCTTTGTTGTTTGCCTTATTTAGTTTCTTCAATCTAAAAGCACAGACTTATAACTATTCATACACCGATCCTTGTACAGGAAACATAAAAAACCTTATAGTCCCCATCAATGGTTCAGTCACGGTGGGGTACTATGGTTTTGTTGAGAATTTTACTCAACAACAATTTACAGATGGAACTTTCGAGACTTGGGCTAACCAAGTTTTTTCACAATATCAAGGATCACCATGTGCCGAAATAGTTGGACTTGGTGGTCAAATAAACATGGCTCAAGATGTGGCATTAAACACGATAGGTATTATCAACTCACTATCGTCTTTAATGGATCTATCAAACGGAGCCACAGATTTTCTTAGCGGTAGTCTAACCGCAGCATCTAATTCTTCTAACACCAACGGAAACAAAGGTAATAAGAAGAATGGGAATAGTTCCCAAAATGGAAGTGGAAATAATAATAACGGTACAACAACAAATACTAATAACTCCACAACCAATAACAATCAAAACCAAAATAATGGAACAAGTAACACTACTGAAGGAAGTCAAACCACTTCTGGAACAAATGAAACAAGTTCGAACAACGGAGGAAATGGAACCCCTAATACAAATGTTGGAACTCAAGGTACAACATCAACAGGAAGCTCTACAACTCAAAGTGGATCAAATGAAAATGGAAATTCACAGGCTGTGTCGCCTATAAACAATCAAAACACTAATACGAATGAAAACAATAGCAATACTACTGTCGGTAGCAATACTGGGGAGTCTAGTGGGAATGGGACTAGTGGGAATGGTGAAGGAAATAACCAAACGAACCAAGAAGTAACAAATAATGGTTCTACAACTAACCCTAACGGTAATGGTTCTAATAACGGTGGGAACTCTGGTGTGGGGAATAATAGTGGAAACCCACCCAACGGAGAAGAAACAACAACCCAAACAGAAGAACAAGGTGGAGGAACCAACATTACACAAGGGGCGACCAAAACAATAAATCAGAATAGGGAAGGTGGAAAACCCACAGTTATCGCATCGGGGGACTTTGTGGGTTTCAACTTTCAAAACTCTGAAGTTAGAACAGGATTAAAATTAACAGGAGGTTATCATAACATGCGTTGGGATGGTGAAACTGCTCGTGGTGGTTTAGTTGATTATGTGTCAGCACAACAAGGACCAAACATAACAGGATATCACGCATGGATCAACAAAAAAAGTGTTGGACTTCTATCGGGAACTTTATCTGTGGGTTTTGAAGGTAGGGGATCAGTATACGGTACTTTAGCGGGAGGACAGATGTTCATGTTTCCAAAGATCCCAAGTCTGAAAGCCGTTTATATGGGAACGGTATCATACGGTCAAGTTTATAAAACATCATTTTTAGGAACGGCTTTAATTGCTGGTGGAATGTATG